>Ga0070740_10001694_pt1 | contig 29022 bp, 20 predicted proteins | sample Coa_R2_FD_67286 | JGI IMG/M metagenome (GOLD analysis project Ga0070740, IMG submission 67286) | Surface soil microbial communities from Centralia Pennsylvania, which are recovering from an underground coalmine fire - Coalmine... | ecosystem: Environmental > Terrestrial > Soil > Unclassified ...
CCATCTACTCGATTTAAAAAACTGGCATCTTGATGGATTGGCACCTGATCCGCTTGCCAGCCTTGGAATTGCGCCATTTGAGCCAGCCATCCCAATGGTCATCGGTAAAATCATTCCTGATTCACCCGCAGCCAAATCTGGTCTTAAGCTCAATGACAAAATCATTGCCATCGACAACAAAGCCATCGGTAACTGGGACGCATTAATCACCACCATTAGCAGTCATCCAGATAGAACGCTTGCATTTTCCATTGAAAGAAACAAACAAGTGATGACTGTACCAGTAACCATTGGTTATCAGCGCGATATTCTGTTTCAGAAAACGGGGTATCTGGGTATCGCACCTGATTTCGCGTGGCCAAAAGAATTATTAAAAAAGGTCCAGTACGGACCGGTCAAAGCAATCGCCCATGCATGGCGAGAAATTTATGACTTCACTTATTTTAATCTGATGCTGTTTGGAAAACTCGTCACCGGAAAACTTTCCATGCAAAGTCTGGGCGGGCCGATTACCATTTTTGAAAGCGCTGGTGATGCGCTGAATTATGGGTTTCTTTCTTTCATTGGGTTTCTTGCCTTCCTGAGTATATCGATTGGCATCATTAATCTCCTCCCTATACCTGGACTCGATGGCGGGCATTTATTCCTGCAGACGATTGAGTTTATTATCCGCAGACCTATTCCGGAAAAAATTATTTCCATTCTGTACCGCCTGGGATTCATGCTGATTATATTTGTTGTCATCATTGCCCTAGTAAATGACATGCTGCGACTGGTTTAGCATGGATTGAGAATACGTTTAACCCGCCCTGGAACATCAGGATTATATTCAATAAAATCAATTAATTAATGAGGTCAACTGCCATCCGGATACCTGGTAGAAATAATCAGGCTTGAAATTCCTGTGCTAGCCCCTATACCATTGATATTCATTTTCTGATTTATACATGATAAAGGAGAATGGTATGAAATTATCACCTCGTTTACTGTTACTTACAGCTGCGATCTGTGGTTTAACGTCCACTGTGTTCGCAAAAAGCCTCAACTTGCTCGATCAGCCCCAACAAAATGCCAAGGTAGTAGCCAGCGTTGATCTGTCTGATGGCATTATACCCATATACTCGCCAAAAGATGGAAAGTGGATAAAAATAGCCGATCCTAAAAACGGCAATGTGGGCTGGGTTAAAACCAGCGATCTGGAAAACGCAGGTTCCACGTTTTCAGAATTTTCATTCTCGGAAGGTCCGTCTAATGCAAAAACCTATCATGTCATTCAGTATGGAGAACCTGCCAGAAAATTGACACCAGAGCAGGCACGGGCTATTGTGAAGGAACAGGAAGCAAGATATCAGGCTATGCAGCGGTCCATGGTTTCCATGATGCATGAAATGAATCACATGTTTGAAGACGAATGGATGATGAGCCATCCACCAATGTTCATGCCTGTTGTATTTGTTCCTGTGCAAAAATCCGCCGCTGCTCAACCAAAAGCAGCACCTCATCACAAGGTAGCTGCCGCAGCTTCCTCTGCAACACCCGGTCAGGCATCGGCTCAGTCACAGCCTGCATCAAAAGCAACCGCCAACGCAAACAAACAAACTGGCGATACTGCCTTGTCAGTAGCAAACAACGCTCAATAACTGAAGAGCATCATTGCAAGCCCCGGCTTAAAATATGCCGGGGCAAGCTCTGCAGGATGCACAACAATCCAGACGGCCTGCACTTGAAAATTTATTTGCTGTTTGATTGATTCAGGAAATTGATCACCTCATCAGCCGGCAATGGCTTGCTAAAGTAAAATCCTTGATATTGATCACAATGATTCTCTTTAAGAAAATCAAGCTCCTCTTTTGTTTCTACACCTTCAGCTATCGTTTTTATGTTCAATGAGTGAGCCATAGCGATGATAGCTATGACGATTGCCCTGGAACTATATTGCGAGGTCAATGTTGATATGAATGACTTATCAATTTTAAGACTCGTAATCCTGAAATTTTTAATATAAGACAATGAAGAATATTCGATCCCAAAATCGTCTATTGAAATTCGTATTCCCAACTCATTAAGGGCATCGATAATTTTAATTCCATTATCAGGCTCCCTCATCAAGGAGCTTTCCGTTATTTCGAAAATGAGATTTCTTGGATTGATTTTATAGTCTATCAAAATGGTTTTGACATTCTCAATAAATTCGAAATTTAATTGATGCATGGAAATATTGACCGCAATATTTTTTAAATCAATAGCCTGCCATTGATTGATTTGTCTGCATACTTCTTTTAACAACCATTCACCGACAATAACAATCAGATTGGTTTCTTCCAATAATGGTATAAATTCAGACGGCGGTACCAGTTTGCCGCTCTTGAACTTGTCCCAGCGTATAAGCGCTTCAAAACTGGTTACCGTATTCGTTGCCATATCAATAATAGGCTGATAATACAAAACAAATTCGTGAGCTCGAATAGCCTCATGCAAATCATCGGCGAGTTTCAGTTTATTCTCAAGCAACGGATCCAATTGCGCAGAGTAATATTTATATGTGTTTCGTCCAGCCTCTTTGGCACTATACATTGCGATATCTGCAGCCTTAAATAACTTGGTGAAATAATCCCCATCATCAGGATATATACTGATTCCGATGCTTGCTGACAAAAAGTGCTTAACATTGTCCACGACAAACGGCTTACTAATTGTTTGCAGGATTTTTTTCGCGATGATGACAATGCTTTCCTTATCGTTCAGATCAGGTAATATCATTATGAATTCATCGCCGCCAAATCTTGCAACCAAATCAGTTTGTCTCGTTACCTGTCTGAGCCTTGTCGCCATCTCACGCAATATCTGATCGCCCTTATCATGCCCAATCGTATCATTAATCAATTTGAAATGATCAAGATCCATATAGAGTAAACCGACTATTTTATGATATTGTCTGGCTTTGCTAATGGCGGCATTTAAATTGTCTTCAGCGACAACACGGTTAGCAAGTCCGGTGAGCACATCATGGTGCGCCAAATACAATAGATCACCTTCAATACGTTTGCGCTTGATATAACTACCCAACTGACTCCCTATATTTTCGAACATGATAGAAAGTGCATTATTGATTTCGTGAATTTTTGTGCTAAAAAATATGGCGATACCGAGTACTACATTATTAAAAATAATTGGAAATCCAATGCAGCTTTTAAAATGCAATTGATTGATGAAAGCGGTTCTGGTGACGATGTTGCTCTCGTTGATATCATGGATATACAAAAATGATTTTTGTTCCCAAACTTTTCCTGGAATTCCCTCGCCAACAGGGTAAATGGTTCTTGCATTCAATTCAGATACTTCGGTCGGAATATTTATCGCATGCCAATCTGCTACGAATCGTAACACATTAATACCCTGATCAACGGCCCAGATTTCACCTATTTGCCAATCGAGCACCTCACATATTGTCTTCAGAATATTGTGCGCCGCGTTATCAAGGTTAATGGATTCAGCGAGTGAAATAGCGACACGGAATTCAATCGCGAGAACCTGTTCAGCGAATTTTCTTTGCGATATATCGCGAATGATAACAGATGCACCCATTATCGTTCCCATTTTACTTCTGATAGGCGCCGCTGATATCAAAACACTATACATCTCTTTAATTTTATCTATCATTTTTGTTTCAAGTTCGGCGACTATATTCCCAGACTCTATACGTTGCAGCAACCGTTTCATAACATCTTTTGATTCATCTGGAAAAAGCAGATCTACATTATTATCATGCATCTCATCCGAAGTATATTTGAATAGACGCTCAGCTCCCTTGTTCCAATGAGTGATTTTTCCATCCATTGTCACGCTAAATATGGCATCCGATGCATTTTCAACGATCAATTCATATTCTTTCAGGGTGTTTTCAGCTTTCTTTCTTTCAATAGCATATAATATGGCGCGTCCTAATAGTTTACTATCAAAGCTGCCTTTAACGAAATAATCCTGAGCCCCCTCTTTGATCACCGTGGTCGCCAATTCTTCGTCATTCAACCCGCTCAATATCACAATTGGAATATCATGAGTAACATTATTGATGGAATTAAACGTTGACAGACCAAGACTGTCTGGCAGATTCAGATCAAGCAGGATAATATCGACATGTTCCTGTTTTAAAACTTCGATAGCCTGCTGCAGCGTGACGCTCACCAATGTTTTAAAATTGATAATTTTTGATTCGCGCAGCATCTCTTGAAGCAGCCTGATATCTCCAGGATTATCCTCAATGATCAAAATCGTAAAATAATTATTCATTGTTGTTTCAAGCTTGGCAGAGTGGCAATAGTAAACCAGAACGTTTCAATCTTTCTGACCACTTCAATAAATTTGTTTAAATCTAACGGCTTGGTGATATAACAGTTAACGTGAAGATTGTAGGATTGCAGTATATCTTCTTCAGCCTTGGAAATAGTCAGAATGACAACGGGAATGGATTTTAATTTTGGATCTTCCTTGATTTCTTTCAATACTTGCCTGCCGTCCTTTCTTGGCATATTCAAATCCAGCAAAATCAGGTCCGGTGTCGCTGCTGTGGTATATTTACCCTCTTTTTTCAAGTACTCCATTGCTTCAACGCCATCCATCACAACATTCAGATTCACTTTCAATTTGTTTTCCTTTAGCGCTTCTTGCGTGAGCCGAATGTCGCCTATACTATCTTCCACTAACAAAATATCAATGGGTAATAAATGCATAGATTCATCCATAGCTAGGTAACCTCTTTAGGAATTGAAAAATAAAATGTAGATCCTTTTCCAAATACAGAATCAAACCATATTTTACCACCATGCCGTAAAATAATTTTTTTACATATTGGCAGACCAATACCAGAACCTGGATATTTGTCTTTAGGATTCAGCCGCTGGAAAATAACAAATACCTTATTGCGATATTCCTGCTCTATACCGATGCCATTATCATTAACTGAAAATATCCATTCGTCTTTTCCTTCTGTAGCATTAATGCGTACATTCGGTACATTTTCATTAAATTTGATGGCATTACCAATCAGATTCCGAAAAACTGTTGTTAACTGTGCCTCGTCGGCTGTCACCGTCGGCATAACATCATGAGTAATTATTGCATGGCGCATTTCTATTTCGGATTTAAGATTATCCAGAGCCTTTTGCAGACAAATAGAAACATCAACCGGCTGAAAAGGTTTTGCTCTTGAACTAACGCGATAATAATCCAATAAGTCATTAATTAAATTCTGCATTCGCACCGCGCCATCAACCGCGAAATGAATAAAATCATTAGCATCGGCATCCAATTTATCTTTATAACGACGCTCCAGCAACATAGTATAATTTGTAATCAGACGCAAAGGTTCTTGCAAATCATGTGATGATACGTATGCAAATTCTTCAAGCTCTTTATTCGATTGCTCAAGTTCAATGATATTTTTTCTTAATTTTGTTTCCAGCAATTCCATCCATTTTGCGCTAACAAACATGTATATCAGAAATATCGTAATCAAGGTTGAAATCAAATAACTCAAGCCAGACTCAACATCAAATAAACCTGCTCTGGTACCTAGTATACGTAAAAAACCGAGTATTATTGGCAACATGATAACAAGAGGCGTAATTCTGCGCATTGCTTTAGCGGTGCTTGTATTATTTGTCAGAACGCCAGGTATACCCGTATCTGGATGGGCAAACATAACTGCCATTGAAATGAGTAAGAAATTAACGGCTGCATGTAAAGACGCATATGAATACGAAACGATTTGCACACCAACATAGGTATGATATGTCGTACCGATAATGACCGTGATCCCATATAGGCCTACAATAAAACCACATATCTGCGAAACGATAACAAGATGTTTTATATTCAATATAAACAAGGAAATCGATACAATTGTAAATGTAATAGCTGTTAGAGGTGCTATACGCCCCAATGGAACTGCTTCACCTGGGGATGGAACAACCTTAATCAAAAGCTGATCAATATGCAGATCCACCCCGAGAACATATTCCATTAATGTCAGGAAACCAATCACAAACACCAGAAATGCGAGACCATTTGCCAGGACGGTCCTGAATAATGAAGTTGAGTTATTTTCCTGCTTCAGGATGAGAGAAAAGCTGGTAAAAAGGAATGCGAGTGCTGCATTTGCTTTCATCACCACATACTGCGGAAAAACACTTTTCAAAAATATGATGTCATATTTCAACCCGATTATTGCAGCCAATCCAATCAAGCCCGTCAGAACACTGCAAGCTCTAGAAAATAATCGAAAACGATCAATTATTTTCTCATCTTGATTACTGAATGGTGTGATCGCTTGCTGCATGCTCTATCCCTGGCTTGCTTTAAGTCCACATCTTAATTTAAGAATACCCTAGTTTCATAAAAAAATGTATAAAAATTGACAAGCCGATGGTATCAATATAGTTATAATCCATTGAGTTTCAAAGTAGTCATCTATGATCATGCATGCGCCAGTTTATTGCCCAAAACTCTTTCAATATTGTAGAATTATTATTCACAATCAGAAGCGCTTGCTTCATATGGAGAAACATTGGACCCACATAATGGATTAAACAATCATTCCAAGTCCATATACATTTCGTTATCCAGAATAATGAGTGTATTGATTGGGTTAATAGGCATTGCCGTTATCATTGGCTGGATTGACGACATTCAATTTCTAAAATCTGTTTTGCCTAATTTAATCCCCATGAAAGTGAATACGGCAGCAGCATTCATATTAATCAGCATTTCCCTGCTATTGCAACAGATCTTCCCGTACAAACATCCTCTAACAACATTCATAGCAAAATTTCTTGCAATTATCGTGTTGCTTTTAGGATTTTTAACTTTTTTTGAATACTTATTCAATGTTGATTTGCATATTGATCAATTGATATTCCCACAACCAAGAGATATTCCAGCGCTTCATCCCCCAGGACGTATGGCACCCGTGTCAGCCATTGCATTTATCCTAACGGGTTTAGCACTCACTCTCACAGGCCTAAAATACACTGTAACAGTCACACAAATATGCTCATTTATAATCGGCGTTTTTGGGATATTCATCATTACAGGTTTTATCTACCACACTCACACAACCTATCAGATTTTCCCCTATGCATACGCGGCATTGCACACATCGATCAATTTCATACTCATTTCACTCTCTATTTTCTTTATGCAGCCTGATAAAGGAATCATGAAACTTATTATCAGCCAGACAGAAAGCAGTAAATTCGTTCGCAGGTTATTACCCGTGATAATAATCCTGCCGATACTGCTAGGCTACTTAAGATTACTTGGAGAATACCATACCTTATATGACAGGGAATCAGGTGTAGCCTTACTAACTATTACGAATATTATTGTCATCATGATAGCTGTTTTGTACCCGGCCATAAAATTAATGCAATCTGATGTCCAGCGAACTGAACTCGAGAATCAATTACGAAATTCCTATGAAGAAATAAAAGATCTTTATGACTTTGCGCCATGTGGTTATCATTCACTCAATGCGGAGGGCGTTTACGTTAGAATCAATCAAACCGAACTGAATTGGCTGGGATATACCCGCGAAGAAATTATCGGTAAAATCAAATTGACTGATTTACTAACACCTGCCAGCCAGCTTGTCTTTAACAAATATTTTCCTGAATTCATGCTGAACAAGCATATCGAAAATCTGGAATATGAACTCATTCGCAAGGATAAATCCACTTTCACCGCCTTATTGAATGCTACCGCCATTTACGACACGAATGGCCAATTCCTGCAGAGCCGCGCCACCATACAAAATATCAGCGCACTGAAAGAAACGATCAAATCCAGCAGACTCTTGTATGATGAGCTGGAGTTTGCCATGAATACCGCAAAGTTCGGCAGTTGGGACTTGAATCTTGCAACACAGAGTGCTCAACGTACATTATTACATGATCAGATTTTTGGTTATTCCTCTCTATTGCCGGAATGGACTTACGGAATGTTTTTGAATCATGTTCATCCTGATGATCGTCAGTTTGTTAATGATAAGTTCCAGGAGGCTATCGCCAAAAATACGACTTGGGAATTCAAGTGCAGGATAATACGAGCTGACAATAAAGATATCCGCTGGATATGGGCTGTAGGAAAACAATTCAAAGTCGATGAATACAGTCACATGATAGGCTTGGTGCAAGACATTACCCCAGGCATGGAAATGGAACATAAATTGAAAGATGCTTCATCATATAATCGTACACTGATCGAATCTTCACTCGATCCGCTCGTCACCATTAGCAAAGACGGCATCATCACCGATGTGAATACTGCGACTGAACTTATCACGGGCCTTTCTCGCGATAAATTAATAGGCAGCGATTTTTCCAGTTATTTCACTGAACCAGACGTCGCCAATAAAGGCTATAAACAGGTATTTGAAAAAGGCTATGTCAAAGATTACCCTCTGGTAATCAAACACGTTTCAGGCAAAACCAGATTTGTCATGTACAATGCGGTTGTGTATAAAGATATTGACGGCAAGATTGCCGGTGTATTCGCTGCAGCCAGAGACATCACGGAACGCAGGCTGGCGGAAGAAACCGCGAAGAAAATGGCTATGGAACTTGAGCGTTCCAACAGGGAATTACAGCAGTTTGCCTATATTATCTCTCATGATTTGCAAGAACCACTGCGAATGATATCAAGTTATCTCGAACTGATTGAAAGACGCTACAAAAACAAACTGGATAAAGACGCCGACGATTTTATTAATTTTGCAATAGATGGGGCGTTAAGACTGAAAAACATGATAGATGATTTGCTTGTCTATTCACGAGTAGAAACCCGCGGCAAGGAATTCTTGCCTGTAAATTGTGAACGGGTACTTGAAGGTGCACTGAGTAATCTTCAAATCATGATCCAGGAAACCAAAGCAAAAATCACCCATAGTCAGCTTCCAACTGTGATGGCAGACGAATCACAACTAATCGAACTATTTCAAAATTTAATTAATAACGCCATCAAGTTTAGAGCTGCAGAAATCCCCATCATTGATATCACAGCACAACATATTGGAAATGAATGGCAATTTAGCGTACGTGACAATGGAATCGGGGTAGATCCGGAAAATAAAGATAATATATTCATGATATTCAAGCGTTTTGTTGGCAAAGAGTATCCTGGAACAGGTATTGGCCTTGCAGTCTGCAAAAGAATTGTTGAGCGTCATAAAGGAAGAATCTGGGTTGAATCAGAATTAGGCAAGGGTTCAACTTTTTATTTCACAATTCCTGATAAATCATCCTATTGACGCCTCCCTGGAAACACACAGGTTTTACCCACTTCCGTGACCCTCTCCCTGTACAAACATCAGGAAGAGGGAACACTCCGATCTGATCGTAAATATTTACTATTTTTTTACGAGTTGGCTCAACAGTAATCAGTCTTCACTCTGAATGTTAATCAATCGTGGTTGAGCTGCTTCTTTCTTCGGTATACAAACTTCAAGAACACCTTTTTGCAGCTTCGCTTCGATTTTCGAACCATCGGCCGTATCCGGCAGCGTGAAACGCCGGTAAAAATTGCCGCGGGTGCGTTCAATACGGAAATAATTGGGTTTTTCCTCTTTGGTTTCAGTTGCGCGCGTTCCCTTGATGGTTAATACATTATTCTCCATGGAGATATTGATATTTTCCTTCTCGACGCCAGGCAAATCGGCGAGAATAATAAATTGCTGCTTGTCTTCTTTGATATCAACAGCAGGTATCCATTGGCTGGTTTCGATTTTTGATGTATCTGCTTCACCCATTGGGCGGAATGCCTGTTCAATAATGCGATTGACTTCGTTTAACAAAGTTGCAGGTTCATATCGGGAAATATAACTCATAGTTTCAAGCCTCCATAAGTTAAATGTCTGATAATTTACATGTATGGGTGGCCACGCCGATTTTCAAGTCGTGCCAAAATGATTCGTCCATTCTGCGAGGCATGCCTATTGAGTTTTTACGACTTTCCTGACAACGTTTTTCACTAGCTGTCCATTGCCCTCATCATCAGGCAGGCTATACGCGAAGGGCATAATTTAAACAACACCCTTGCGTCAGGACCAAATACTGTCTATATTGCAGACACACTCAGGGGAGCCCGCACATGGGCTGAGAGGTTTCATTTCCGAAACGACCCTTAGGGCATAATGTTATCCCGCTCCAGACCTGATCCGGATCATACCGGCGGAGGAAGTAGTGACAGCACCAACAATTCATATTCAGAACGCTTCGCTTGCCTATGGCAAAACGCAAGTATTCGCCAACATCAATCTGGTTCTGCCGGCTGGCAAGTGGGTCAGCTTGCTGGGCCCAAGCGGTATAGGTAAAAGCTCATTACTGCGGATGATTTGCGGTTTAATAGACCCGCGTGAATCTGTCAGGGGCACGATCACCGCCGGCAATCATCTTCCTGTGAGTCAGCAAATTGCCTATATGGCACAAACAGACTTGCTGCTTCCATGGTTGACGGTACTTGAAAACGCCACCTTAGGACTAAAACTGCGCGGTATCCCGAGCGGTCAGTACAACAGCCTCTCAGACAAGGCCAGGGACTTGCTGGATAAAGCCGGTCTTCACCAGGCGACTCATCTTTACCCGCGTCAGTTATCAGGCGGCATGCGCCAACGCGTCGCCCTGGTAAGAACACTCATGGAAGACAAGCCCATCGTTCTGATGGATGAACCATTTTCAGCACTCGATGCGATTACCCGTTACAAGCTACAACACCTTGCGGCAGAGTTATTAAGGAACAAGACGGTCTTTTTTATCACCCACGACCCTACAGAGGCATTACGTCTCTCGGATGATATATACATCATGCAAGGATTCCCTGCGACATTGAAACCCATAGCCAGCCTGGTCTCTGCCGCGCCGCGGGAATTAACCAACAGGGAAGTCATAGACCTGCAAGCGTTGCTTTTCCAGGAACTTTCCCAGGCAGCAGGTGAAGCAGCATGAATCCGGTTTTCAGAAGCATGATTGTATGTCTTATCCTGATCGCCCTATGGCAAGCCATCGTCTCAATCTGGAATTTACCGGGGTATTTGCTGCCTGCGCCAGTGCAAGTCCTTACAGCTCTGTATAACCAGCATCAAATCATTACATTGGAAGCGATTCCAACCATGATTGAGACTTTGCTAGGTTTTTTACTGGGTATTTTTTTCGGCTGTCTGACCGGACTGATGGTAACTTTTTTCCGGCCGCTCAAGTTCTGGTTACTGCCGCTTTTAATCATCAGCCAGGCTATTCCGACTTTTGCTATTGCTCCCTTGTTAGTTATCTGGCTGGGTTATGGAATCGCTTCAAAAATCGCTACAACCATACTGATGATTTTTTTTCCTGTCGCCAGTGCGTTCCACGATGGCCTGCGTTGTACCGAGGCTGGCTGGCTGAACCTGGCAAAAACCATGAATGCCAGGGAGTGGCGGGTATTTTATTACATACGCTTGCCAGCAGCTCTCCCTTCGCTGGCATCCGGAATTCGTATTGCAGCCGTTGCGGCACCTATTGGCGCCATTGTTGGTGAATGGGTAGGCTCAAGCCAGGGACTTGGCTATTTAATGCTTAATGCCAATGCGCGCATGCAAATCGATGTGATGTTTGCAGCATTAATTGTTATTATTGTATTTGCATTAGTTTTATACTTTAGTGTGGATAAGGTATTACGTTCGCTGGTATCTTGGAATTCCTAGCCCGGCGTGCAGTATTCGGAGACAGCATATGAAAAAAATCGCTATATTCGTATTAGCCATGTTCGCGTCTGTTTGTTTCGCGGCAACGCCAAAACCGCAAAAGCTGACGGTCATCCTCGACTGGTTTCCAAATCCGGATCATGCCCCATTAATCATTGCCCAGCAGCAGGGATTTTTTAAAGACCAGGGTCTGGATGTCGAATTGATTGGACCCGCGGACCCCAATGATGCTCCCAAACTGGTTGCGGCGGGTAAAGCTGATCTTGGTATCACTTATCAGCCTGAGTTACTGGAACAAATTGACGCTGGTTTACCCTTGATACGGGTTGGAACACTGATAGACAAACCACTCAACTCACTCGTTGCGCTGAAAGGCAGCGGTATTCACTCACTTAACGACCTCAAAGGCAAACGCATAGGATCAAGCAACGGCGGATTGACCAGTGTCATGTTGAAAGTCATGCTGATGAAAGAAGGCTTGAGTGAAAAAGACGTTGAACTGACCAATGTCCGCTACAATCTCACACAGGCATTACTATCTCATAAAGTTGATGCAGTGACAGGCATGATGCGTAATTATGAAGTTCCCATGCTGGAATCAAACGATCAGAAAGTAGTGGCGTTTTTCCCGGAAGAGCATGGTGTCCCCACATACAGTGAACTGGTTTTCATTAGCAGCACACAGAACGTGCATGACAAACGTATTCCCCGATTTCTTGCCGCCGTTAAAAAAGCTGTGCGCTACCTTGATGAACATCCTCAACAAGCCTGGGATGCATTTGCCAGACAATACCCGGAGTCTAACAACACTGTGAATCGGGAAGCCTGGTTTGCAACCATGCCTTATTTTGCGGAAGATCCGGCTGACTTCAATAGCAAGGATTGGAAACATTTTGCAGATTTCATGCAGAAACACCAATTGATCAAGAAAATCCAGCCTGTATCCCGATACGCAATCATCTTGAGATAAATTCGATATTATCATGCCGGCAAAGATCCGCTTGTATCTTGCACGCCGGCATATCTACCTATTTTGTCAGCGCCTGGATACCAGCTTTCACTGGTATGACAGAAGAGCCAGGTATAAAGGAGAGACATGCGCCAGCATGAGAGAGTGACTACCATATTATTCCGTAACTGAGTATTATTCCCATACTGATTTCAAAGGACCTTCCATCAATGTCATCGACCTATACATTAATCGCACTCAATGCCAGTGTTCTGGTGGTTCTATTCTTTTTAGCCATCCGACAAATGTTAACAGGATCATACAATGAAAAAGCGAGTCTGCGCATTGAAGAACTTTTAACTCAACTATCCCGACAAAATCAGTCAACTGATGTGCAGTTGAGAGAAAATCTGTTAGTCAATTTCAGCGGCCTGCAGCAATCAATACTGGAAAAACTAAATCATTCGCGCATTGAACAGACCCAGCAATCCGCCGATCTGAAAGAACAACTCCAGCAGGCGTTTGCCAATCACCGGGCACGATTCGATGAACGACAGATGGAAGCATTAAAAATATTACAGGATACATTGCAAAAAGGCACCCAGGACAACCGTCAGCAAGTCAAAGAAGCCTTGTCGGATTACGCCAAGGAATTAGGGACCCGTATTGACCAGCTAACGCAAACCACTGAAACCAGGTTAAAGGAAATCAATCAGCAGGTAGAAAAGCGCCTGGCGGAAGGTTTTGAAAAAACCAATGAAACTTTCAGCGACGTTATTAAACGGCTGGCATTAATTGACGCGGCGCAAAAGAAAATTACCGAACTTTCAAGCAGCGTAATGAGTTTGCAAGAGATTCTTAATGATAAACGCTCACGCGGCACCTTCGGTGAAGTTCAACTATCGGCATTAATATACAACATGATCCCAGAGCAGCATTTCAGTTTTCAGCATCAACTTAGCAATCATCGCCGCCCGGACTGCATGCTATTCCTACCGGAACCGACTGGCAATATCGCCATTGATGCGAAATTTCCATTGGAAAATTTCCGCATCATGATTGATTCAACAGCCTCCGACAGCAACAAACAGCAGGCTGAGAAACAATTCAAAATTGACATCCGCAAACATATTCAGGATATAGCGGATAAATACATCATTCCTGGCGAGACATCCGACGGTGCAGTCATGTTTATTCCAGCAGAAGCTGTCTTTGCAGAAATCCATGCCCACCATCCCGATCTGGTTGAATTCGCGCAAAACAGGAATGTGTGGATGGTATCACCGACCACGATGATGGCCATACTCACCACCGCTCGCGCGGTCCTCAAGGATGCAGCGACACGTAAACAGGTCCATGAAATACAAAAACATTTACGCATGCTGGCGGATGATTTTGAACGCTTCCAGATGCGCATGGATAATCTGGCCAAACGGATTGCACAAGCACATTCTGATGTGGAGCAGGTGCACATTTCGTCCCGAAAAATATCCCAGCGGTTTATTCAGATTGACAAGGCGGATCTGGAAGAAATAAAAATGGATGGACCTATCCTCGTACCGGAAATCACGCCACCCCCGCAACCACCAGAATAATCCCAAGCAAACACGAGTATTAACGCCGGCCCCGGGGCGGAGCCGGCGTACAATCTATAACTTACACGGTGTAACAGGAGAATCGCTGTTCATTGATTTGACTGTCTGCGTCAAGTCTTTTCGCTCCTCGTTTGGCAAATCAGCAAATGAACGCTGACCAAAAAACGATATCGTGGTCGATAAGGAAAGCATGATGAGATCACGCTTGTTATCAAATAATCCCGAATCCAGGAGGAAGCCAACCCGCGAGTGCCTGTGAAATCCTGAAGCACCACCATACCACGCTCCATATTCACCTTTACCCTGGATGAATTTCAATGCTTCACGTTGAATTTTTTCAACTGACGTATCTTTCAGGGCAAGCAGTCTGTTGATAAATAATATTGTTGCTTCCTTACCATGAGACCCGTGATGCATGCCTGATTCAGCTAAATAATAGCTGCACGCAGCTATCAGTGCCTGTCGCAAAGCCTGACTTTGGTTAATTTTCAGCGGGTCGTAGTTTGCATCAGGTACTATACTGAGAACAGTATCACGCAGTTTCATGCTGCTGGCGTCCAGGTCGAGTAACTCATTTGATTCCTTTGGAGTATGGGTAGCTGGTCTACGATCAAGTGATGTTACCGGGCTCGCAGACGTATCTCTTTCTACCTCTCCTGGCTGCTTGTGAATAGGCATTTCCTGCAGCTTAAGTACCTGATCCCGCAACATTTCCAATTCATATTTGGATACAGAAATCGAACTTTTGCCCAGCAGGCTTAATGTCGGATTGATCACATCGTCAATCATTGGCATGAGAAATCTCTTGATCACTACCTGTTCCAACATCTCATGCGGAGGAAGCATTTTATATACAGCCTTCAATTCCTTTTGCAGCATTGGATTCGAACTCAGCTCAAGACCTGATCTCAGCGAACTTTCAAAAAGCCGAACATAGTGCCGCATATAATCCAGACACAGCACCAGCAGGTTTTTGACACTAAAGACTTCTATTTGTTGCTGTAATTTGTGCACTTCATCGTGCGTACGAGAGCTGAAATAATCATGCCTGTCTGCTCGCACGGCGGCCATCAGTTCTTCACGATATTCACTTTTGCCCGGAAAGTTCTTGACGTGATTGATCAGGGTTCTTAATCGCTTGATCCTGATTTTTTCATGCAGCTGGTCCACAACCTGTTTTAGAATCTTCTCCTGCCAGCTTTCCAGCTTGAGAGAGTCACGATTATCTCTGGTTATCTTGATATCAAGTATATCTTCAAGCTTTAAAAGTTCATCAACCAGCTTGGGATAGTCAGCCAGTTTTTCTTTTTGTTTGCCTCTTTCTGGTTGTCTGCCTAACGCTTCCCTTAATAATTGCTGCACTATCGAAACCGTGTAGCCTGTACGTTCATAATCATGCAAATGCTTGACAAGTGTCGGGATTGGCTCCTCGATGAGATATTGAGGACCGCATTTGAATTTCTCCTCCAGTTTAGAAACATCTTTATCAATCTGGTCGACAATATTTTTAAAATAGCCTTTTTCAGTTTCTTCAGATTTATCCTGTGTCACGTGGTGATCAGACATCACGGATTGAGATTTGATTCCTATGGCTGATTTGAGGTCGGCGATGATTACTCCAATTGTATCCTGATCGATCTGATTAATATAATATGCTTTATCCCGCATCCCGGAGTAGGTTTCTTCTTCAAGAAGGATATTCCAAAGCGGAAGATCTTCCTTCCCAGGTCTTTCTTTGCCATAAAGACTGAATTTCTTTGTGAATAACAGATGTGCCTGCGATTCGTATTCAGCAGCTTCGTTTAGAGAACGCAAGGCATAATTTAAGCGTTCATTGATGACATCGGTACGCTGGCGCGGTTCAATATTTTCCTGGTTCCAGTCTGCCTCGACTTGCTGCTTTAACTCATCGATTAACAATCCTCGTAAATCCATCACCAGGCTGCTGCCGCTCTCCTGCTTCAGCTTTCTGCAAATATCGGCGAGCCCATTGATTAACTTTGCATACGTTACAAACGGATGTACGGCTTCACGGTCTTGTTTTAATTTCTTTAATTCGACCGAGAATGCCTGTAATAATCCTGCGTTTTCTCCGGGAAAGATACTGGAAAGTAAACCACTATGACTGCTTTGATATTCCTCGACAGCTTTGCTGATCAACGCGATTAATGTGTCGACTGTATCACTTGTTACGAGATCACGATTACGACGGCCTATCATCAGCTGACTCCTAAATTTTTAGTAAAACACTCGCTCGATTTGTATGGTATTGATCTGCATATAATGATGATCATTATAGGTTGCGATCATTAAGGCACTCTTATCTAAACCTTAAGGGATGCTTATGTATCATCATGTTTTTCAATGTTTTTTTACCTGTGTTGACAAAGTGAGAAATCATGGGCAAGGGGGTATTGGTTATTTTGGATATTTTTTGTATAATAAGCGTAATTTTATTGTGTACGGTTTCGTTACTGGGAGGAAAGAATGAAAAATTTAATAATAGTAGCAGCGTTCTTGGTGAGCACGTACGCGTTTGCTGGAGCACAATCTGCCGGCTTGAATAAACATTCACCCCAACTTAATGCATTAGGCTCTGCATTTAAAACTCATCCTAATGTCGTGCCAAAAATCAATCCGAATGATATTACCATGGGATATACCGGTGAAGATGTTTACCGCATTACCGATCCCAAAATTACCACTGCGTAACCACAGCAAGACTTATAAAAAAACCCCTCTATAGAGGGGTTTTTTTATTTCAGGATCATTTTTCAAACTGCCCTGCAACCGGTGCAAATGACCGTCGGTGAAGCTGGCAGGGACCGTGCAATCGCAATGCCTCCAGATGCAGGGCTGTGCCATATCCTTTATGCGCCGCAAATCCATAGACGGGAAACCTTCTATCCAGCAGCCGCATGATACGGTCTCTTAACACTTTGGCCACAATCGAAGCGGCGCTGATGGCAGGCTCAGAGTCATCACCTTTTACAATGGCTCTGGCTGGACAGGCAAATGCAGGGCATCTGTTTCCATCAACGATGACTGATTCGGGCATTATTTTCAAACCCTGCACTGCACGCTGCATGGCTGCAAACGTGGCTTGCAAGATATTTATCTGATCGATTTCAGAGGCCGTTGCCTGCGCTGCAGACCATGCCAGTGCATGACGGCGAATTTGCAAAAAAAGCCGTTCCCGCTGCTTTTCTGATAATTTTTTTGAGTCAGCCAGTCCCTCAATGGGATGCCCTGGATCCAAAATCACAGCAGCAGCAACAACTGGCCCAGCCAGTGGTCCGCGCCCTGCCTCATCCACACCTGCAATCAGGTGTCTGTCTGATAACCCCTGCATAACATGTCCTTGTGAGATCATTCCTCGCTGTGTCCCGTACTCTTTGCGGGACACAGTTATTAATTCATTTTATGGTCGTTTCCTTTAATCCATTGTGGAACGACCTTCTTGTCATGCCTGTGCCTTGGTTACTTCGTAATCATGGCGGTCTGACACGAGTTCAGCCGTGACAGGCCTCTCAAGAACATGCTTGACAACAAATCGCGGACGTTTTCTCACTTCCTGATAAATGCGTCCCACATATTCCCCAACTACGCCCAGCCCAAACAGAACAATACCCAGAAGGAAAAACATAATCGCAAATAATGTAAAGACTCCCTCGACTTCAGGGCCAACGATCAGACGTCTTAACATCAAAAAGATTACAAATGCGAAACTGCACATGGAAATCAGCAGCCCGATCATGGTGAATACCTGCAATGGGAAAACTGAAAAGCCGGTTACCAGATCAAAGTTATATCGAATCAATTTATAGAAATTATAACTGGACGTTCCTGCACTGCGCTCGGCGTGCGCCACCCCGACTTCTGTCGGACTGGAAGCATAGGTCAGTGCAAGAGCAGGGATAAATGTGCTGCTTTCACCCGTCGAGGCCATCAAATCGACGATCTGACGGCTGTAAGCACGCAACATGCAGCCTTCATCCTTCATCTTGAGCTTGGGCATCATCCACGCCCTGATACGGTTATGCCATTTGGAGACTTGTAATCTCCACCAGGTGTCCTGACGATTTTCACGATAGGTATTGACCACATCGTGTCCCGCTTCCATGGCTGCGACCAGCTTGCCTATCTCTTCGGGAGGATTTTGCAAATCAGCATCCATTGTGATCACGATTTGACCACGAACCCGCTCAAACCCCGCCATAATTGCCATGTGCTGGCCAAAATTACCATTAAATTCAATCACTCGAATCTGATTTGGGCGCCGCTCGTGCAATTGTCTCAATAGTTGGGACGAGTTATCGGTACTACCATCGTTCGTGAGTATGATTTCATAAGGCTTACCCAGCTTGTCCAGAGAATCGGTAAGACGGGTATATAACTCCTCGAGCACTTCCTGCTCGTTATGAACGGGAATAACTATGCTAATATACGGGTTTTGCGCCATATTGATAACCTTTGTTAGGATTTCACTGGTGGTGGATTATATACCTATTACCCTGCAATATGCGATGCTAGAATTCGGGAGAACGCCATTGAGCGCTCGCGATTATCTCTTTGGATTTATTCACCTGTGAAAATGGTCAACGTGTTTATGATAAATGCCAAGACAATACGTGAAATCTTCTTGCGCTTTAGCAAGGCCAATCCGAAACCAACTACGGAACTTGTTTATCACAACAATTTTGAACTGCTGATTGCCGTCATTCTGTCTGCGAGGGCAACTGACAAATCCGTAAACAAGGCTACACGTGAATTATTCGCAGCAGCAAACACACCTGAAAAAATCCAGGCCCTGGGTGTAAAAGGCCTGAAAGAATATATAAAAACCATAGGGTTGTATGCCAGCAAGGCCAAAAACATTATTGCGACTTGTAACATTCTTATCGAACAATACCATTCAAAAGTGCCGCATGACCGGGAAGCACTGGAATCGCTGCCAGGCGTAGGCAGAAAAACCGCGAATGTTGTATTGAACACTTGTTTTGGCGAACCCACGATCGCGGTTGACACGCATATCTTTCGTGTCGCAAACAGGATAGGACTGGCCAAAGCGAAAACCCCTCTTGAAGTTGAAAAACAATTGTTAAAAATAATTCCAGATGAATTCAAACATGATGCACATCATTGGCTGATTTTGCACGGCCGTTATGTTTGTACAGCCAGAAAACCGCATTGTCCAACCTGCCTGATCAGGGACTTGTGTGAATACAAAGACAAAACTCCAGGAGATAACCATGTACACAAATAATCGCGATACTTACCGGGAGACATTTTTTAATCTCTGGGAAAAGCACAAAAAAAAGTTGCCTCTTGAACCAATGGAATCTCAATTACTCAGTGTCATTTTGCAGCACCCTGAATATCATCGCTTCCTGGAAGCTTCAAACCAATCCGAGGAATTTGCTCTTGAGGAAAACCCCTTCTTTCACATGAGCCTGCATCTTGCCATTCGCGAACAAATCAACACTAACCGGCCTGAAGGAATTTCTCTCATTCATCAGCAACTTCTCGCAAAAGAAATTACTCCGCATGAATGTGAACACATCATGATGGAATGTCTTACCCAAATGATGTGGCAGCTTCATCAAACAGGAAATATGCCGGCTGAAGATGAATACCTGTCCAAATTGCGCGAAGCGATACCATAGATTGAAGCAAGCCATCATCCAGGCACATGAAGACCCTTCAGCCCATGGCGGAGGGCTGAACACGGTATACATTATATTCAAGAAACCTGCCTGGACTACCGAAGCCTGCCAAATTAATGGCTCCTCCCGCAATCAGCTGCTTTACGCTTCAAAACATGAATAGCATGCTTGCGTTGATACCCGGCTGTCCTGCCAAATTCGTCTAATAACTGTGTCCTGGCTTTACAATTCCCTGTTACAGCATATCTTGGCATTAATATTAATTTAAGAGCAACCATATAGAATACGAGTCATTACTATTAGAATTTAAAAACGAGAGTGGTCTCATGCAAAGACTTGAATTGATTTTACAAAAGAGCATTCGCCAGTGTAACCGTGAATGTTTGTTACACGGCCGGTCTTCTAATGACTTTTATACTATCCATGACAAAATCAAGCAATTCAAAAGCAAATTACGTAAATACATTCATATTTATCGAATGAATGAATTACCAGATGAATTGGCAGATGATTTATCTGAAATCTACTCACTCATCAATGCATCCACCAAACTCACCTCTCACGACTTATCTCGAGTCAAACACGAGTTTCAATTAATTTATAAGGATATAACCGGCATACCTCTCTCATCAGATATCAAAAATGGCGATGAACTCAGAAATATCAATAGTTATGAATACTTGCGGTATATCGCTTATGCATTTCCTGAAAATTTAATTTCAACAAATACAGTTTTTCGAAAAATTGCTCACCTGACCTCGTATAATTATTCCAAAGCCAGTTTCGGTAATTTATATACACAATTTTTGACCGAAGTAGAAAGACTCATTGAATCAGGGGAATTAGATAATCATCGTCAACAATTAGCAAAGGCCATTCGTGCTTACGAAAATGAGATAGAGGCTTTAAAAACCACGTTAAAAAAATATCCACGCAATCAAGCTTTGAAACGTGCATTGAAAGCAAAGCAGAGAATCCTAGCTAAAAATATAAAAGAACTGGAACTGTATGATGAGCTTATCGATCGCATCTACAAGAATCAGAATTTAGCACTTGTTCGTTCTCATGAATTTGTTAATCCTGTCCTGCAGCGAGCAGATGTTAAACAAACATCCTCCAAGGCCGAGAAGGAGATACGAAAACATTTAATTGGAGGAAATTCACTTAGAAGCTTCATCAATCATTATATATATAGTTTTGATGACATGAATGATACGACGCCGCAACAAATTGGCTCAACGACAGGACAAATCTCCGCCACCATTTCACCCGAATTCAAGCCGCAATTTACAACCAGCCAGGCATCTGCACGACACTATGAATACAAAACAGAGACTGATCCGCTGGAACTTCGCTTTGGTACACAAGGTCAATTCGTTGACTACATCGAAAAATCCAGCAGCACATTTAAAGCATGGCTTGCTGTCAATAAAAAAAGAAATCCACAAAAGCCAATTACGCATATTTATTTTAATAATCTACCTCGCAACAGAAAACCCATCTTTGATGCTTGGCCCTTCAATCTCCATCCAAAAGTCAGAGAGTCTAAGCTGACAAAAGCAATGGAAGATCTGGGGAATGAGAACGGTTCAGTCATTGCAGTCATCACATTGCCTGCTGACCAGGGATTAATGAGTAAAGCGTTAGTCAATCAGCATGATAAAACAATTTCATATCTAACAGCTTATAATGAAATGTTAGCCATAGCGAATGGCACAAGTCAGGCCGAGATTCAGGATTTTTATATTTCACCTCGTATAAAAGCGCTTATATACAAAGGACATGAAAATCAAGTTCTTCGTGGGTTGCTCGATAAAAGTTTTTCATTACTCGGTTTTAAATCAAGCGACATGCTTAGCCCAGCTGAAAAACAGGCTGTCTTTTTCCATTTTATTAAATTTGAATTGACTGATCACATCATCAACGAGTTAAAACCACTGAGCTTCAACATGGCGTGTAAAGATGCCATTGATCGCGGTGGAGCTTCCTCTGCTTATTACAACTTATTGAAGTCGATTGAAAGAAGAACCCCAATGAGTCAAGCCGAATTTGAGCAAGCCTTGCATGGGGCTCCAACATTGGTCAAAGGCCGCTCCATGAACCATCATACACGGTTGATTTGGAATGCTATCGATGCCTATATTTCAGGATTTGATAAAGAATTAAATGGATATGATCTTGCACTCATGTCAAAGAATTCAAATGTTAAGAATCATACCATTGAGTTTAAATGCACACCTCAAGGATTACAGTATCGCTTAACGGGAAAAGACAAACTTGTCAAAGATGGTTTGATACCATGGAATGAGCTACCAAAGTCTTTCCCAAAGACAAATGAACAGATTCTAGCTCATAAAAATGATTTATTGCCTATCATATTAAAAAAGACATCAAAAGCTGGTCACACGCGACCTGAATTACCAGACTGGTTAAGAACATGGCATAAACAGCATGCTCTTAAGGGATCCAAAGTGGCTCACATTCGCAAGCTGGAAAAATACGTTGCAAAGATTCATAAAAACAGCAACAGCTTTTTTTACACCAAGTCTGATAAAAAGCGTGATGCATTAGCTGTCGATCTATTAAACGCCGTTGGTTCAGCGCGTGTAAAAGAAGTGCATCCTAATACTGCCAAGCCTACTATTTTCCATTGTTCTCAAAAACACTGGAATCGTTTAAATAATGGGAAAAAAATGCGAAAAATTATTACTGGTTTGCAAAGTAATAATCTCATACAAGTCAAGATTAAATAACGTCAAGAATCAAAAATCGGCCGCAAAGCGGCCGACTTTTTGATATTTATCGCTGCGCGCGATATCAATTCGCGCTCGCGACCCAATTAGAAACACTTAGAAATAGTAATCAAACTGTGCAGTGACTGCATTATCTGACTTACCGGTTGCAGATGGAACTGGTGTATTGCCTGCACCTGTCGCCACATCGGAAGCTGCATAATTACGGTCGTGTCTGAATTCTAGACTCTGCAGGGTGTTTCTTAACAGAGAGGTATTGAATACAATTGATTCGCGCACCAACGGGATACCCAATGCCAGCGCCTGATTCGATTTTCCGTAGCCTATACCGACAGAACTTGGTTTGTCGCCAAAGATGGGAAATGAATAAGCGGCTTCAATATCAAATGCCGATGGTTTGGCATCATGATTATTGTAGGACATGTCATTCATGTTGAAACGATTGGTGGCAGAAACAAATTCACTGATGATGTCGAGGTGTTCACCAAGACTCAATGTGCCGCGCAGGTTATACGCTGGTACACGGTGCTTGATTTGCTCAGCGTTCTGGAAGCCTGTACCTAACTGCATACCGCCAGAGTCAGCAATGTTACCAATCACACCGCCGCCAAGATTAGCTGAAAGGAATCCAACGCTGAATTTATAGCCCAGATTGATACCGCCATTGTTTACCTTGGCAACCGATGCCGCATGGCTGTCACCTCGGAAGATGTAAGCAGCGCCATAGAACGCATTCTTGTCCTGCTGCTGCATACCAACCAGAATGGATCTTGCCTTGGTACGGGCAACCAGTTTGGTCAATGGATCACTGACCATCACACTCGAATAGGTACCAAATGGAACATAAAATTGTCCAAAGCTGGAATAGAATGGCGAGCATTCGAAGTTACCAATGGTTACAAACGCCTTGTTGACATAGACTCGTGAGTTGCTCACCCGGTAATTACTGGTTGAAACAAACTGACTGCCAATGGGTGCGCTATTGTCGTAACTTAATTCAACAAATCCAAGTATCCAGTCACTGGGTCCAAAGATAGTAGCATCAAGCGACATATTGGTGACATCAATGTCTGTCGTGCTGGGACCACCACCATGATTAGTGTAATTAGCCTGGCTTTCGACTACACCGCTTAGCAACAGATGTGAATGGTATGGTTCTTTCACTGATTCGCCGCCCATTGCATTCAACTGCTCAATGATTTTCTTACGGATATTCAACAATTGAACATCAGTATTTACGCTGGGACTGTTGACGATTAAATTGTTCCCTGCGAATTGAATGTTGATACCTACATATGGTCCGGTAGAAACAAACGCCTGCCCCGGAACATCGATATCGAAAGGCAGATAGGTGCGCTGCTCATTGATCAGGTTTACGATATCCCTGGCTGTCATTTTGGGTTTTGGCGCCGGGTCACTCGCTGAATCAACAGCCTGTTTGCGGCGGCTCTTGTTTGCGCGCAGCTCGCTCTTGAGTGAGGCAACTTCTTTCTCCAGACTCGCAACCGCTACTTCCAGAGATTTGCTGTGTGCTGGCTTTTTGTTAACCTGATTGCTGCTATTGTTCTCTCCTGTCGTTGCGGCAATAGCAGGTGCAGCAACGAACCCCGCCACAAGCAAAACGGCGACGTATGGCTTTAACTGGACTTTCATTTTAGGATTACTCCTTGTTGTTTTAGTTCTTCAATGTACTCGTGTGCTCAGATATAAAACACATAAACCCAGGAAGGGCAAAGTAGATCGAGCAAGTTATCAAAAACATTTGCACAACACAAGAGGTGGTAGGTGAGCAATAAAATTTTTTGTAACTCTCTGTCAGTCTCCTGTTTAGCAGCAACCCAGACAGTGTAATTATGGATCAACCATGCCGCTGGTACGACGATTACCCTGGCATTCGCCAGGGACACGGATCGTCACGCCGACTTTGTTGGCTGCCATGAGGACGCACGTCATGATGCACTGCCGGGTAACACCTTTTCATGCAGTGATATGGTTGCCATTACGCATCCCTCTCCAGTAAACTTTGCCTTTCGTGCCTATAAGCAGCTGAAATCTCAATATGAAAAAACCGTCAACCATTCTGCTGGATGGTCTCGCAGCTATCTTGCTGGGAGTCTTCCTGACTTTTGCCTTTGCTCCCTATGAGATTTTTCCATTGGCAATCATTGTGCCTGCCTGTTTGTTGGGTCTGTGGCTTAAATCCTCCCCCAAACGTGCATTCTGGCTTGGGTTTATGTTCGGCATGGGTTTTTTTGGTGCGGGCGTGTATTGGGTTTTCACGAGCATTCATGTCTTTGGCGGCGTTCCAACACTCCTGGCTGTCATCTTCACCATCGGGATGATCGCCATTCTTGCCTTCTACCCCGCAGCAGTCGGTTATCTAACCAACCGTTATTTCCCCGCCAACAACAGGGTTAAACTCGTCTATGCGTTTCCAGCCATATGGGTAGCCAGTGAATGGGTACGCAGCTGGCTTTTTACCGGATTCCCCTGGCTTTTCCTTGGCTATAGCCAGACCAACTCGCCATTGAAAGGCTACGCTCCGGTGTTAGGCGTCTATATTATTTCACTTGCCGCAATCATGAGCAGCGGATTAATTGTAAATGCTGTCATCGGATACAGACAAAAAGCATTCCGCTCTGTCTACCTGAATTTATTTGCCCTGATGATTATCTGGATATCAGGCAGCCTGCTAAGCCTGATTCCATGGACCAAACCCCAAGGAGAACCCATTTCTGTTGCCCTTGTCCAGGGAAACATACCGCAGTCAATCAAATGGTCGCCAGAACATCTGCAGCAGTCACTCAATACTTATGTAGATTTAACTGAACCCTTATGGGGAAAATACAAGATCATTATCTGGCCGGAAGCAGCTGTCCCGTTACCGCTGCAATCTGCACAATCTTTTATTAATTCACTGGATACGAGAGCCAAGGACAGTGGCTCCGCCTTGATTCTTGGCATTCCCATCCGCACCGCTGACGCCAGCGGCTATAACAATGCCGTTATCACGCTGGGTGAAGAAAATAAAGTTTATCTCAAACGTCATCTCGTCCCGTTTGGTGAGTACACACCTCTTTCAAGTCTTTTTTCCAGCGCCTTGCAATTCATGAAGATCCCCATGTCCGAGATGGTCCCAGGCAATGTCAGGCAAAATCCCTTGACCGTGGATAATGTCAAAATTACTGCCTCGGTCTGCTACGAAATCGCATTTCCGGAGCTGTCCCGTTTTACCGATAAAGACATTGGCCTAATCCTGGTTGTGACAAACGATGCCTGGTTCGGTGACTCTAACGCTGAGCCGCAGCACATACAAATGGCTGAAATGCGGGCACTGGAAACTGGCAGACCGGTATTATTTGTGAGCAATGACGGCATTACCGCCATCATTGGACCAGATGGAAAAGTTGAAGACACCATTCCGCAAAAAATAACCACTGTACTCACTGGCACAGTTCAACCCATGTACGGGATAACGCCCTGGATGAAAAACGGCACAGACCCTGTCTTATTCATCCTGATTTGTTTGCTGATTGCCACTGTCCGGTCAAATAAACTGGCAGCGCGGACTCAGCAGAAAAAATCAGCAGGCAAGAAAATGAAATAAATCTGTCATGCTGTTTTTTTCTGACATAACATAAAACAGTTTACTGAACTTGAACCATAACCCTAGTTTTAGAAAAGAGTATCCAATGGAAGAACAATACAAGCCCCGAGAAGTTGAAACAAACGCACAACGATACTGGCAGGAAAAAAACTGCTTTCAGGCAGTCGAAGATATCAACAGGGAAAAATTTTATTGCCTGTCCATGTTCCCCTATCCCAGCGGCAGCCTGCACATGGGGCACGTACGCAATTACACGATCGGCGATGTCATCGCCCGCTACCAATACATGCTGGGAAAAAATGTGCTGCAACCCATGGGCTGGGATGCATTCGGATTGCCAGCTGAAAATGCTGCCATTAAAAATAATATCCCACCGGCAGTCTGGACCCGTCAAAATATCAAGCATATTCGTGACCAGATGCTGCAAATGGGCTTTGCTTACGACTGGAGCCGCGAAATCACCACCTGCGATCCCGATTATTATCGTTGGGAACAATGGTTCTTCCTGCGCCTCTTTAATAAAGGACTCGTATACAAGAAAAATGCCGAGGTAAACTGGGACCCGGTCGATCAGACGGTCCTTGCCAATGAGCAGGTAGTCAACGGGCGCGGCTGGCGCTCGGGCGCACTGGTTGAGCGCCGTGAAATACCACAATGGTTTTTGAAAATTACGGCTTACGCTGAAGAATTGCTCGCTGACCTGGATAAACTTGAACATTGGCCGCAGCAGGTCAAAACCATGCAGCGCAACTGGATTGGCCGTTCTGAAGGCGTGGACATCACCTTCACTATCGACAAGCATGAACCAATTACCATTTTCACCACACGCCCTGACACACTATTTGGCGTCACCTACATTGCCGTCGCTCCCCAGCATCCATTGTGTAAAATGGCTGCAGAACAAAACCCGGCATTAAAACAGTTCATGGAAGAATGCCGCAATATCAAAGTAGCCGAAGCGGATATTGCGACCATGGAAAAACGCGGCATGCCCCTGGGTATCACAGTCCGCCATCCGCTTACCGGACATGAAATACCTGTATGGGTCGCCAATTTTGTACTCATGGAGTATGGTTCTGGCGCCCTGATGGCCGTGCCGGCACATGATCAACGCGATTTTGAATTTGCGGTCAAGTATCACCTTCCCATCAAACAAGTCATCCAGCCTGAAGATGGGGCTGCCTGGGACTTTGCCGCCAAGGCTTTCACTGATCCCGGCATCCTGATGGATTCCGCCGAATTCACCGGCATGACTTCGCAACAGGCATTTAACGCCATTGCCATTCATCTTGAAGCCAGAGAATCAGGCGAACGCAAGGTGAATTACCGCTTGCGTGACTGGGGTGTCTCCCGCCAGCGTTATTGGGGAACACCCATACCCATAATCAATTGCCCGAACTGTGGCGCTGTTCCTGTTCCAGACAAGGACTTGCCGGTGATCCTGCCGGAAGACGTACAATTCACCGGCGTTAATTCACCCATCAAATCCATGCCATCGTTTTATGAAACAACCTGTCCCAAGTGCCATGGTCGAGCAGAACGCGAAACTGATACGTTTGACACCTTCATGGAATCATCCTGGTACTATGCCCGCTTTGCCTGCAAAAAACAGAACAAATCCATGCTGGATGGCCGTGCAAATTACTGGTTATCCGTCGATCAATATGTCGGCGGCATTGAACATGCGGTGCTACACCTGCTTTATGCGCGGTTCTTTCATAAATTAATGCGCGATGAAGGCTTGCTGAATAGCGACGAACCCTTTCTTCGCCTGTTATCACAAGGAATGGTCTTGAATAACGGCGCCAAAATGTCGAAATCCAAAGGAAATGTTGTTGATCCGCAGCCGCTGATTCAGCATTACGGCGCAGACACGGTCAGGCTATTCATGATGTTTGCCGCACCGCCGGAACAAAGTCTCGAATGGTCAGACAGCGGTGTGGAGGGCGCACACCGGTTCCTGAAACGTCTGTGGGCTTTCTGCCATGAAGTAAAAGACATCGTCAGCAAATATAATCGCATGCCGAAGACCAATTTGCTGGGCATGACTAACTGGGAAAACACGGATCCGGCGCAAACTGACATTTTCCGTCAGATATATGAAATTCTCGATCAGGCCAAATTTGACTATGAGCGGCAGCAGTATAACACCGTCGTATCCGGCTGCATGAAGATCCTCAATCTTCTGACAAAAATTCCCGCTGCTGAAGATTCACAAATTGATATTCGCGATATCATTATTCATAAGGGGTTGAGTATCCTACTGCGATTGCTCGCGCCCATTACACCGCACATTACTCACCAATTGTGGCATGACCTGAATTATGAAGGTATTGTCCTTAATGCGACCTGGCCAAGATCCAGCCCCATTGTATTCAAGGTCGACACCATTGAACTGGTCGTCCAGGTCAATGGAAAGCTGCGCAGCCGTGTCCGTGTGCCTCATGGTGCTGATAAGCAGTTAATTGAAGACACGGTCAGGGAAGATTCCAAAGTACAACAGGCTATCAGCGGCAAGGCGATTAAAAAAATCATTACCGTGCCCGGTAAACTGGTGAATGTGGTGACAGGTGAGTAATGAAAAAACATTATAGCTATCCATTCCTCGCGTTTTTGTTGGCCGCGCTTCTGACAGGATGCGGCTTTCACTTGCAGGGTGAAACAAAACTGGCACAACCGCTGCATCGCATGTATATCCAGTCTTCGGATCCGTATGGCCAG
>Ga0070740_10001695_pt1 | contig 29011 bp, 19 predicted proteins | sample Coa_R2_FD_67286 | JGI IMG/M metagenome (GOLD analysis project Ga0070740, IMG submission 67286) | Surface soil microbial communities from Centralia Pennsylvania, which are recovering from an underground coalmine fire - Coalmine... | ecosystem: Environmental > Terrestrial > Soil > Unclassified ...
GACCTTGGTGTCGTCTGGGTTTACGCGCAGATTTACGAGCAGGACCTGCCTTACATCCAACTCGGCCAGGAAGCCGTCATCCGGCTGGTATCCATGCCCGACCGCGAGTTTCACGGGCGCGTCACCTGCGTTTATCCGAACGTGGACGAGAAAACGCGCACGGCGCGGGTGCGGATGGAGTTTGAAAATCCGGGTTATTTCCTGAAGCCCGGCATGTTTGTTTCCGTGCAAATCACGTCGGAACTGAAGCCCGACTCATTGCTGATTCCCGATTCGGCCATTGTGCGCAGCGGCGAGAAAAACACGGTCTTCGTCGCGTTGCCCGGCGGCAAGTTTGATCCGCGCACCGTGGTGCTCGGCCCCGAAGCCGAGGGCGACCGATACGAGGTGGTCAGCGGTTTGGAGCCGGGCGAACGCGTGGTCACCTCCGGCGAGTTCCTGCTGGATTCGGAAAGCCAGTTGCGCGAAGCGATCCAAAAAATGCGCGAGCCGGCCGAAGCGCCGCCAATGATCGAAACAAACATGCCGGCGGAGATGAAGATGGGCAAGTGACGAAAGGAAATTCTTATGCTCACGCGCCTCATCGTTTTTTCGCTCAAAAACAGGTTCATCGTTCTGCTGGTAACGGCGGCGCTGGCAGTTGGCGGCGTTTTAGCCCTCAAGACCATTCCGCTGGATGCTCTTCCCGATTTGTCGGATACGCAGGTCATCATTTACACGCCGTGGTCGGGCCAGGCGCCACAGATCATTCAGGATCAGGTGACGTATCCCATCACCACGAAAATGCTTTCCGTGCCGCGGGCCAAAGTGGTGCGTGGCTATTCGTTTTACGGTTTCTCGTTTGTCTATGTCATTTTCCAGGATGGCACAGACTTGTATTGGGCGCGGAGTCGGGTGCTGGAATACTTGAGCAGCATCACCAGCCAATTGCCGCCCGGCGTCACGCCGTCGCTCGGCCCGGACGCCACCGGCGTCGGCTGGGCGTTCATGTATTCCCTCAACTCAACCAACCGCGACCTGGCCGAGCTGCGTTCGATTCAGGACTGGTATTTGCGTTATCAACTGGCCGCCGTGCCGGGCGTGGCGGAGGTCGCGTCCGTCGGCGGCTTTGTCAAGCAGTATCAAGTGACGGTGGACCCGGTCAAATTGCGCGCCTACAACCTGTCCTTGAGCCAGGTGGCTGAAGCCATCCGACGCAGCAACGGCGAAGTCGGCGGGCGCTCGATTGAACTGGCGGAAACCGAGTTCATCCTGCGCGTCAAGGGTTATATTCAAAATCTCGATGACTTGAGAAAGGTCGCCGTCGGTGTCGGCAAGGATGGCACGCCGATTCTGTTGCGCGACGTGGCCAACATCCAGTTCGGTCCGGACGAACGCCGCGGCATCGCCGAATTAAACGGCCAAGGCGAAACGGTGGGCGGCATCGTCGTCGTGCGCTCCGGGGCCAACGCCTACCAGGTCGTTCAAGCCGTGAAACAGCGGTTGGCGCAGGCCATGAAGGCGCTGCCACCGGACGTCAAAGTCACCGTGGTCTATGACCGCACCGGGTTGATTGACCGCGCCATCCGGACCCTGGAGGAAAAGCTGCTGGAAGAAAGCCTCGTGGTGGCGCTGGTGTGTCTGGCGTTTCTGCTGCACCTGCGCAGTTCGCTGGTGGCCATCATCATCCTGCCGGTGGCGGTATTGATTTCCTTCGTCATCATGTTGGAACAGGGGTTGAGCGCCAATATCATGTCTCTGGGCGGCATTGCCATCGCCATCGGGGCCATGGTGGACGCGGTGATCGTCATGATCGAAAACGCCCACAAACACCTGGAACACGACCAGGGCAAAAAACCGCACTGGCAAATCATCCGTGACGCTGCCGTGGAGGTCGGGCCGACGCTGTTTTATTCGCTGCTGGTCATCACCGTTTCGTTTCTGCCGGTGTTCACGTTGCAGGAACAGGAAGGCCGGCTGTTCAAACCGTTGGCGTTCACCAAAACTTATTCGATGGCGGCGGCGGCCATTTTGTCCGTCACCCTGGCGCCGATTTTGATGGGCTGGTTCATCCGCGGCAAAATTCCCAGGGAGGAAACCAACCCCATCAACCGTTTTCTCATTTGGCTTTATCATCCGGTGATTGACCGGGTCATTAAATGGCGTTGGGCGCTGATCAGCGCTGCCGCTGCTGCCGTCCTCTGGGTTTTCCTGCCATGGAACTTGCTCGTTACCCATCTGCTGCCCGAGGGCAAAATCCAACAATGGGCGTTGAAAGCCGGCGTGCTTTTCCCGTATCAAAACATCGGTTCGGAATTCATGCCGCCGCTTTACGAAGGCGATTTGCTTTACATGCCCACGACGTTTCCGGGCATTTCGGTCACGGAAGCACGCCAGATTTTGCAGGTGACGGACCGTATCCTCAAATCGTTTCCCGAAGTGAAAACCGTTTTCGGCAAGGCAGGCCGCGCCGACACCGCCACTGATCCCGCGCCGTTGGACATGATTGAAACCACGATTCAGTTAAAACCGGAAAGCGAATGGCCGGCGGTGGACATCCGCGACGGCAATGGCAAAGTCATCGCCCATCGCCGCCTCACGCCGGATGAATTGGTGTCGGCGATGAACCAGGCCATTCAAATCCCCGGCCTGAACAATCTGTGGACCATGCCCATCAAGACGCGGATTGACATGCTTTCGACCGGCATCAAATCACCCGTGGGCATCAAAATTGCCGGACCGGACCTGGCCACGTTGCAGCGCATTGGCGAGGAGGTTGAAGGCGTGGTCCGCCAGGTGCCACACACCACCAGCGCCTTTGCCGAACGCGTCATGGGCGGGCATTACATCGAATTCAACATCCACCGCGACGCCATCGCGCGCTACGGTCTGACTGTCGGCGACGTGCAGGATGTCTTGTCCGTCGCCTTGGGCGGAATGCCGTTGACCACCACGGTGGAAGGACTCGAACGCTACACCATCAATTTGCGTTACAACCGCGATTTCCGTTCCGATCTGAAATCCCTTCGGGAAGATGTCGTGATTCCCACGCCCACCGGCGCCCAGGTGCCGCTGGGCGAACTGGCCGACATCAAGGTCGTGGACGGCCCAATGTCCATCAAGACCGAAGGCGCTGTGCCCAACGACTGGGTGTATGTGGACATTCACGGGATTGACGTGGGCACCTACGTGCAAATGGCCATGCACGCCGTCAACGAGGCCATCGCCCGCGGCCAAATCCAGTTGCCGCCCGGCTACAACATTTTCTGGAGCGGCCAATACGAATACATGCTCCACGCGCGGCAACGGTTGATGATCGTGGTACCGCTGACGCTGCTGCTCATCACGCTCATCATTTATCTCAACACCCGCTCCACCGTGAAGACCGCCATCGTGCTGCTCTCGGTGCCGTTCTCGCTGATCGGCTCGTTCTGGCTGATTTATCTGCTGCACTACAACCTGAGCGTCGCCGTCTGGATCGGCTTGATTGCGCTGGCCGGTGTCAGCGCCGAAACCGGCGTGGTCATGCTGCTTTACCTCGATCTGGCCTACGACGAATGGAAAAAGAAAGGCGCCTTGCGGAACTTCAACGATTTGCGTGACGCCATTTATCACGGCGCCGTCCGGCGCGTGCGGCCCAAGGCGATGACCGCGTGCGTCATCATCGCCGGTCTGCTGCCCATCCTGTGGAGCCACGGCACCGGCGCGGATGTGATGAAACGGATCGCCGTGCCGATGGTCGGCGGCATGGTGACCTCCGTGATCATGGAGCTGGTGGTTTATCCGGCGGTGTTTTACCTGTGGCGCGCGCGGGAAATCCGGCAGAGGGAATCGGAACCGCCCCCGACGGCGGCCAATTAAAAACGTGCGGCGCCGAAAAAACAAACCGCGCGAGCGGCCCGGATCGGCAAACGCCGGAACTTATCTGGATTGCAGCCGGTAAAAACGGCTCGGCTCGTTGCTGACCGGCACCATCGTGTAAAAAGCGGTTCCGGTGTTTTGAACGGGACTGGTCACCGGCAGCCAGGCGGAGGCGGGGGAAAGCCCGGTAGCCGCCGTCAAGGTCATGCCGACGCCGCTCAAGGGCCACTGCAGATTCAGATTCCATCCTGTCAGACGAGCGCTCAGGACCAGCGGCGCAGTCATTTGCCCAAGCGTCTCCGCGGCGGGCAACACATTGCCTTGAGCGTCGAAGAACGATGTGGTGTTAAAGCCGGCCTCGTTCAGTCCGCGCAATTTCTGGTATTCGGCACCCCACCAGAAAATTCCCGTTCCCAGCCCGCGGGGCACGGTTTTGATGATTTTGGCCAGCGCGACAACATATTGCGCCTGACCGTTGGTGGTGGCGGGAAAGCCCCAGATATTCGTCGTCCAATACGAATTCGTCCAGGGAAAGGCCGTTTCGGCCACCCACACCGGCTTGCCGTAACGCACGGCGGCGTTGCTCAAACAATTGGCCAGGTCGTCGAGCGAACCGTGCCAGAAGGGATAATAACTTTCGCCGATGATGTCGAACGCGACGTGTTGTGTCCGAATGAGATTGTCGAAAAACCATTGGGTGGTGGGCCAATCGCCGCCCCGGTCAATGTGTACCACGATTTTCGGCATCGCCTCTCCGGCGGCGTCGCGGATTCCCTGAACGGCGGCGGTCAACAATTGGGCCAGTTTTGACCATTGCGTCGCCGGATCGAAACCATTGAGCTGACCGTTGGTCCACAAAATGCCGCCGGTGATTTCGTTGCCGATCTGCACGAAATCCGGCAGGGCTCCGGCGTCCTTGAACGCGGCGATACAGTTGCTGTTGTAGGCGCGCATTTGCGCCACCAATCCGGCGAAATCCAAATTGCTCCAGGCGGCGGGCGTGGCCTGGTGCGCCGGGTCGGCCCACGTGTCCGAGTAATGAAAATCCAGCAGGAATTGCAGGCCGGCCTGCTTCACGCGCACCGCCAGCGGCACCGTGTAATCCAGATTGTTAATGAAATCGTAAGGGTCGGCCTGCGCCTGAGCCGCGCTGCTGGTGAACAGCCGCAGCCGGACGCAGTTGATACCGCGATCCTTCAAAATGGCCAGCGCGTCTTGCGCCTGACCGCCGCTTTTGTAAGTGAGGCCCTGGGATTCAAAATAAGCCAGCAACGACAGGTCCGCGCCCGCGAGAAAATTGGTAGTGGCTGTTACCCGCGCCGCCAGGGTCAGGACGAGCAAGGCGGCGCCTGCCGTTTTCAAGACGCGACGGCCCCCACAGCCGGTCTCATTCATCGCGCTCATCTCCTCGGAGCGAAAATCCTGTTCTCCCCGTCCGGCGACAGGCGGGTAATCCATTTCACGGCCCGGTCAACCGGAAGAACACCGGTCCGGGACCGAAATCGTTGGTGACCGAATTGACGCCCTGGGTGTTGGGCACGTCAGACCAGCCGCTCAAAAGGTTGGTGGCCTTTTGCAGCCGGATGCGGTTGTTGACGTTGGTGCCGGACGCCCAGAAGACCACCGTTTGGCCCGGCGCGCCGCTGATCTGCACCGGCCCCAGATTCTGGTAATTGTTGAAATAATCCAGCGGCAGATTGGTGCTGGTGCTCAAGGTGAACTGGTGATTTTGCGCGCCGCCGGGGCCTACGCCGTTGTTCTCCCAGATCAAGCCGCCGTCAATGGTATATTTGTAATTGACGACGGTGCCCGGTGCCAGCGCCAGCGTCACCGCGCCGGTATAGACATCCGAACTGCCCACGGGCATCAATTGCACCGCGCTGCCGCTCCAGTTCCAATCGCCGTTGACGAACACCGTATCCGAGCCGGGCGTGAAAATCCCCAGCGCGTCTTCCACGGCCAGGTTGACCTGGAAGCCGACGTTGAAACTGGAATTCAAGTTGGTGAGATTGTTCCAATAAGCCAGCGGCAGGACCTGGTTCAGATTGGTCAGGGTGAAGGTGCGGTTTTGCGCGCCGTTGGGACCGACGTTGCCTTCCCAGGTGCCGCCGTAACCGTCAATGGCATATTTGTAACTCACCACGGTGTTGGTGGTCAGCGCCGTCGTGGTCAGCGTGCCCACGTAATTGCTGGTGCCCGGAACGTTCGTGAGCAACACGCCGGTGGCCGCCCAGTTGTTCCAGGAGCCGAAGGCATCCACGTAATCGGATCCCATGTTAAACAATCCCTGCTGGATGGCGAATTCCATGTCCAGTTGAAACGTGATCTGCACGGTGTAGGCGGGCAGATTGGTGACGTCACTGAAATATACCACCGGCAGGTTGGTGCCGCCGGCCGGCACCTGGAAGTAGCGGTTCCCGCCCCCAAAACTCGCCGGGCTTTCCCAAATCCAGGAGCCGGCGGCAGGGGCGATCACGAATTTGTAATTCGGCCAGCTTCCCGCCGCCAGGTCGTTGGTGACCGTCCAGATGTTTGTGTCGGCCACGGACGGCACCATGGCCACGCCGGTGCTCCAGTCGCCGTTCAGCCCGAGCAACCGCACCGTGTCGCCATTGCCGGCGTTGAAGTTGCCCAGGGCAGTTTGCACGGACATGTTGACGTTGAAAACCACCGGATCGGCGGAGGCGATGGCGAGCGTTCCCGCCAGTGCGGCGGCGGCCAGAATGAGTGGATGTCGGAGACTTTTCATAACTTTGTTTGTGTGGGTTGAGGCAGGTTTGAAAATTTTGTTTCAATAAAACGCGGTTCCATTGCCGCCGGAATACTGCCATTGAATCTGCGCGCGGGGATGCGTTTCGACATGGCCGTCCCCGTAGGTGACGTTCACCGAACGCAGGGTGTTGTTCAGGGAATGGCCGGCCAGGCAATGGGCCACGTTGGTGTCGCCGGCGCCGCCGCTCGAATAGCAATAATCGCTGATGATCGGTTGATAGCCGGCGATGCGGTCTGTCGTTTTGACCGGCCAGCCATCCGCCGTGCGGCAAACGCCGGACGCCGGCGACGGAAACGTCACAGTGGAATAGATGTTGAACAACCGCGGCACCCACCAGCAATGATACAAAACCGGAAAGGCCGTGCTGGGCGCACCCGGACTGTGCGGCAGCTTCAAGGCGTTCATCAAATCGTTCGCCGTGGTCAGGGCGTGACCGTAAGTGCTGGTAAACTCGCGGCTGACGAACTGGAATTCATCGGCCCGCACCGGACAGAACCAGATGGGAATGGTCGCTCCCAGCGGCACCAATTGCAGCACCATGTTCGTCGAGACATCCCACGGCTCTTTTTGGCCCGAAGCCACCGGCCAGGACGGCAGGCGATTCTGCACATCGTCGCCAGCGTAGAGATTGGCGACGACCCCCCATTGACGGTAATTTGAAGTGCAGGCGGCCACTTTGGCCTTGAACTTCGCCGCGGCCAGCGCCGGCAACAACAACGCCGCCAGGACGGCGATGATGGCAATTACCACCAACAACTCGATCAAGGTAAAACCGCCCCTCCGCCGCGGGTGGCGGGAATCTCCCCACCGTTGCACAATCCTTCTCATTGGAACCTGTTCACTATCCGCCGAGCCTTTCGGATGGCCAGCCTCACAATTGTGTGGTTTTTGATCCCGTTCGCCGGGTGGCGCCGCTGCGGCTCTCGGCTGAGAGCGCGCGGTTCAAGTCGTTTTGGCGGAGTGGAATTTCAACGCCGCTTCGGTGCGCGAACGCACATGAAGCTTGTGATAGACGTGCCGCAGATGCCAACGCACCGTCCCGTCGGTCAACCCCAGCCGGTCGGCGATAATTTTGTTGGGCAGGCCGGCGGCCACCAATTCCAGAATCTCCCGCTCCCGCCGCGAAAGGTCTTCCACGGCCGCCGCCGTGAGGACAGGCTCTTGAAACGAGGCGATGACTTTGCGGGCGATTTCCCGCGACATGGGCGCACCGCCCTGGCGGACTTCGCGGATGGCCGCCACCAATTCTTCCGGCGTGCACCGTTTGAGCAGATAACCGCAGGCGCCCGCCCGCAACGCCCGGAAAATCCGGTCGGTGTCCTCATAGACCGTGACCATCAGGATTTGGACTGACGGCAGCAATTGCTTGAGCTGGGCGCAACATTCAATCCCCGAAAGATTCGGCAATTGAATGTCCATCAGCACCAGGTCCGGGCGATGTTTCGGGATCACTTTCAGCGCTTCCTCGGCTGTGGCGCAGGTGCAAACGCAGCGGCATTCCGGATCGGTCTGGGCAAATTCGGCCAGACTTTCGCGAATGGTTTTGTTGTCTTCAACAATGGCGAGCGTCGTCATGGTTTCCGTTGGCGGGAAAATAAAACTTCACCGTGGTGCCGCGGCCGGATTCACTGGCGATTTCCAACCGCCCGCCCAGTTTCTCCAGCCGCGTGCGCATGTTGGCCAGGCCGTCGGCGGCCTCCGCGCGGAGGGAGGACGGCAGGCCGCGACCGTTGTCGGCAATGGTCAAGCACATTTCATCGCCTTGGCGGCGGATGCTCCAGCGCACTTCCGTGGCCCGGGAATGCCGGACAATGTTTGTCAATGCCTCCTTGAACGCCAGGAACAATTGATGGCGGTGGCGGAAATCCACCGCGCAATCCGGCGCCGCCGGCGCTTCCTCCAGTCGCCAGGCGATGTTGGCCAGCCCCAGAAAACGGTCGGCAAACAGGCAGAAATAACTGACCAGCGAGGCGAGCGAATCATGACGCGGATTCATGGCCCAGACAATTTCGTCCAGCGCCGCCACCGCCTCGCGCGCCTTTTCGGTCATTTGTTCCAGATAAAATGTTCGTTTCTCTTCGGAGGCCGCCGCGGCGCGGGCGCGGGCGCCGAGCATGCTAATTTCCGTGAGACTGGACCCCAGCTCGTCGTGCAAATCCCGCGCCACCCGCGCGCGTTCCTGTTCCATGGCGTGCTGTTGTTCCACACGCTGGCGCTGCCGGATTTGGGCCGCCAGTTCGGCGGTGCGCTGTTCCACCTGCCGGCGAAGCTGCGTGATCCAGAGCAGCGTTACGGCCAGACCGCACATCAGCGCGCCAACGATGACCAGCAGCCGTTCCAGCGTCCACCACGGCGGTCGCGCCAGCACCCGAAGGTCCTGGGCTGAATTGAGCAACAATTCAAAGGTGGAAACGTTCTGCGCCGCGGCCCGGTTCATGTCCAGAACGGCATACACGCCGGTCAATTCCACGCGGCTGCCCAGTGGCGGCGCCGGCGGCGGCGGGGAAAGCAGCGGCAAGCGCGCGGCGAACGTGCGCACGCCGCTTTGAATTTCCAGAATCCGCTCCCGGCCGGTGTCGCGCACGTCGGCCAGTTTGCCCTCGACCCGCACCCGCAGCGCGTCGTAATCCGGTCGCCCCAGATCGTCCGCGGTCAGGAGACGGGCCGGCGGCAGCGGGGCGTGGCCGGTTTTGCGGGCCACGGCCTCGCGCAACAGCGGCGACGCGCCGCTCCAGTCGGGGAATCCCACCACCTCCACCCGATCGCCCGCCTGCAAATCCTCCGGCTGGCGGGTGATGAACCGCAGGGCGTTTCGGCCGTCGGTCAGATAAAATTCCGGATTGCTGGCGTGGACAATCTGGCCGGACACTTTGACCCGTTGAAACACCCCGGCCTGCGGATCGAACCGCAACAGGTCCGCCACGGTTTTGTCCGGCAAGGCAAATAAATCCCGGGGCACGGGTTGCTCAACGGAAAGGGCGGCGCCGTAAATCCGCACTTCGCCCGCCTTTACTTCGTGCGTTACGTAATCCCAGTTGGCAAACAGACAGCCGCGGATGCGCACCAGCGCATCTTCATAGCGGGCGAGGGTCGCCGTCGGGCCGCCGATCAGCCGCAATTCGGCAGTGATGCGCCCGTCCCGCGTCAGCAACGTCACGTTGGTATCGGTCACGGTGGTGATGATACCCTCCAATTCGACATATTGGGCGTCCAGGCTGCCGTTCAACAATTGGTCCCAGGTGGGCCGGATCGGGTCCGGCAAACGCCCGGCGCCCAGGCTCCGAAACGACCGGGCCTTGACAATGGGTGCAAACAGGCTGGGATCGGTCGTGCCTTCAATGTCCAGAAATTCTCCAATTTGCGGCAGGAAGGCGCGACTGGTGGAATGATCTTCCACGTAAATCCCCCGCGTGGCGTCCTGCACGGTAAAAGCCTGGTGTTCCGGCAGCACGCAGGTGACCACGCCCTGGATTTTCACGGGGTAGCCGCGCTGAGCTTCTTCGCGGCTCAAGCGATGCACCGCCGCCGCCGTGGTCAGCACCGGCAAATGCGCCGCGGAGTTTTCCCCGTTGGGAACGACCGGCGGCAGCGGCGGGATCCATTCAATTGCGTTCGTCCCGGGAACCAGCAACGTGTCCGCCACCTGCTGGCCGTCCGCCGTGCGCGCGCTCTCGCAAACGCCGGTCACGCGAACCTGCCGGCCCAACGCCCCTCCCGCGGGCAATGGGGTCCGCCCGCTCATTATCACCCGAAGATGGCCGAGATCGGAGCTTAAATCCCATTCCCACCCGCGCCCGGTTTCACCGGCAAAGGTGATCGTCCCTTCGGCAGTCGCCCATTGAAAATCTTCCGTTTCCGGGACCGTCTGACCGGGCACAATCCGTCGGGGCGGCGGGAACGCGCCTGGGCCAACGACGGAGAGGAACACCGACGGCGAGCCGACGAACAACTGGCTGCCATCATCCGACTCGGTGAAAAAAGTGTAAAGCCCTGCGCGCGGCACGGCCAGTTCGCCGGCAAAACGCACCGCCACGTGCTCCGTGCGGGGTAAAATACTCAAATCGAAATTGGAAACCACGCCGGATTGAACAGGCGACAGCCGGCTGAAATCCGGCAGCACTTCGCCCGGCGCGTCATAGACCGCAAAATTCAGCCCCGGCGCCGAACCCGTTGGCTGGCGGAACAAAACGGCGTTGGGAATTTTTTGGCGCGGCAATCCCGGCCCCTGCCATTCCACCTGCAGACCGTATTCATAGGTGTCATTGAACCAGTCCAGCCGCAACGGCTGTCGTCCCGCCGGCAGATAAACCGATCCGGTTTTTTCAGACAGGGCATGAATGCCGTTGTTATCCACCACCGGGCCGATTACGCCGAGCCGGAAACCGTTGCCGACGCGTATCACCGTGCCGCAGCCCTCGATGCACACCACTTGCCCGGCGCGCACGCTTCGACCCTGCAAATCCATCTCCACCTTTGCCGTGCCGGAGGCATCGTGTAAAATCAGTTCATTGCCCGCCGGATCGGCCCACCACACGGTGCCTTCCAATCGGAAGCAACAGTTGGTCGGGCCGGCTTGGCGGGCGGCGCTTTGAAGCTGGGAGACATTGGTGAGCCGGCAGCTTTCCCCGGCGCAGAACGCGGGCGTTTCCATCACGGCCAACCATCCGATGACCAGCCACGTGCGCATTCAAATGACAGCTCTGCCCCAGCGTTTCCAAACGCCACCATCCGCGGCGTTTTTGCCGGTTTCTGAAAACTTACTGCGAATCCGACCCTGTCGCTACCTTTTTGCGGCAGGCACCCAGCATTGGCAGCGGCTCCACTCTTTGTTTGCTTTTGCGGCCGGAGCCTAATCGCCCAGGCCGATTTGCAGGTGGCCGTTTTGGGATGGGAACAAGCCGTCCGGCGGCACCGCAGCACGGTGTTCCTTCGCGGCAGCGCGGATCACCTGAAAGCCGCACCGTCCTCGGTGCGGAGGTGTTCCTCCTCACGCGCTGCCGAGTTTTTTTTCCAATTCGGCCACGCGCCGGAGCAATTCAGGCAGTTTGCGCAGGGCAACGACCTGGCGTTTGAAGTCCTTGTCCGGCTGGGCGGGAATGCCCAGCCACTTTTCGCCATCGGGAATGTCGTGCATCACGCCGGACTTGGCGGCAATGGTCACCTGATTGCCAATTTTCAAATGTCCGGCCAGACCGACCTGGCCGGCCAGAATCACTCCTTTGCCCAACCTGGTGCTGCCGGAAATGCCCACCTGCGCGACAATGATGCTGTGTTCGCCGATTTCGACGTTGTGCGCAATCTGCACCAGGTTGTCAATCTTCGTGCCTTTGCCGATGACCGTTGAGCCGAGCGCGCCGCGGTCAATCGTCACGTTGGCCCCAATTTCCACGTCGTCGCCGATCACCACGTTGCCAATTTGCGGCACCTTGCGATGCGCGCCGTTGTCCAGCACATAACCAAAACCGTCCGCCCCCACTACCGTGCCGGCGTGAATGCGGACGCGATGGCCGATTTCCGTGCGCGGATAAATCGTCACGTTCGGGAACACCTTCACGTCCTCGCCAAGCCGTGAATCGTCGCCCACACAGCAGCCGGCCTGCAGAACGGTGCGGGCGCCGATTTTCACGCGCTCGCCTACCACGCAATGCGGTCCAATGTGCGCGCTGGGATCAATTTGCGCGGAGCTGGCGATCACCGCCGTGGGATGAACGCCGGGGGGAGATTTCTGTTCCGGAAAAAACAGGGCCAGCGCCCGGGCAAAGGCCACGCGCGCGTTGGGCACGTGAATCAGCGTTTTGGTGGCGGAGGAAAATCGTTTCTCGGCGATGATGGCGGTGGCGGCGCTTTGTTCGGCACGCGCGAAATAATCCTCGTTCTCGGCAAACGTCAGGTCACCGGCTTGAGCGCTTTCGGCGGGGGCAAAATTCCGGAGCACGGCGGAGGGGTCTCCAACGACTTCGCCGTCTATCAATTTTGCGATTTCGGCGGTGGTGAAAGGCATTTGTTTGACTTGGTTCCCGCGGCTCACTATAAAGACCAGCCAATCCAGTTCAACCTTAAGTTTTATGGCCAAAACCTTTCGCATTGGACTGATCGGCTATCGTTTCATGGGCCGTGCCCATTCCAATGCCTGGCGGCAGGCGCCCCGCTTCTTCAACCTCAAAGCCCATATCGAGTTGCACACGCTTTGCGGACGCGATGCCGCTGCCGTGCAGGCCGCCCGCGCGACTCTCGGCTGGCAACATGCCGTCACTGATTGGCGCGACGTGGTGGAATCGCCGCTGATTGACATCGTGGACATTGCCGCTCCGCCTCACTTGCACGCCGAGATCGCCATTGCCGCCGCGCAGCACGGCAAACATGTTTTGTGCGAAAAAGTTTTCGCGCTGAACGTCAAACAGGCCGAACAAATGCTCGCCGCCGCGCAAAAGGCCCGGATCGTCCACATGGTCTGCCACAATTACCGACGCATCCCGGCCTTGGCGCTGGCCAGGCGCATCATCGCCGAGGGCGCGCTGGGCCGGCTTTACCATTTCCGCGCCCGCTACGCGCAGGACCGGCTGGCTGACCCGGATTTTCCGTTGGACTGGCGCCTGCGAAAAGAAACCAGCGGCAGCGGCGTGCACAGCGACATCGGCTCGCACGTGATTGATCTGGGACGCTATCTCATCGGCGAATTCAGCGAGGTGCTCGGCCTGGTCCATACCTTTGTTCCCGAACGGCCAGTAGCCGATTCGCCGGCCAAAGGTCCGCGCAAAATGGGCCAGGTGAATGTGCCGGACGTCTCGGCCTTTCTGGGCTGGATGGACGGCGGCGTGCTGGCGAACCTCGAAGCCACCCGCTACGCTTCCGGCCGGAAAAATCACATTGAGATCGAAATCAACGGCGGCCAAGGCTCGATTTATTTCGATTTCGAGGACATGAATCGTCTGAAATTTTACAATGGCGCCGATCCCGCCGACCGCCGCGGTTTCCGCGACATTCTCGTGACCGAGCGCGACGGTGTGCATCCCTACGTGGACCGCTGGTGGCCGCCAGGCCACGGCCTGGGCTACGAACACACCTTCATCCACACCGTGGCGGATTTTGTGAACGCCTGCGCCGAAGGCAAACCGGTGCCGCCGACGTTTGAGGATGGTCTGAAAAACCAGCGCGTCCTGGCGGCCGTGGAAGAGTCATCTGCCAAAGGCAAATGGGTGAAAGTGTGAATCTTCCGGTAAACCGGCCCACGCCTGGCAATGGCCCGCCGCCGGAAATTCCCCGCTCCGCGAGGCGGCCTCCGCCCCGCTGCACTTCTCTCTCTGACGGCTGCTGAAAACAACCTCCTCCCCTTTACGTCGCGGCGCAGGAGGTTACCTTATCCGGGAATGTTCCACCATGAACGCAAAGGATTTTGAGGAATGGGGTGTGCCGCCGGGCGAAGCCGCGCGGCGGGCGGCCGATTTTGTTTCCCGTTTCGTGCAGGGCGGTGGCGACCCGTCGCGGCTGCGCGAAGAGGTGGCGGCCATCGTCGCCCATCCCGCGGCGTTTGCAGACGATCCGTTGCGCGGCGACTTCGCGCGGGCGTTGCTGGAGGCCCTCCCGCCGGCGCACACCGGACCAGTCAAGTTCCATCAGTGGGGCAGCGACTTGGACCGCCAGGCAGTCAGGCAAATGGAACAAGCGTGTCAATTGCCGGTTTCCGTGGCGGGGGCGTTGATGCCGGATGCCCACGTGGGTTACGGGCTGCCGATTGGCGGCGTGCTGGCCACGGACAACGCGGTGATTCCCTTTGCGGTGGGGGTGGACATCGCCTGCCGGATGAAAATGACGGTGCTGGATATTCCCGTGCGCGATTGGGAACGGTACCAGGATCGGTTTCGACGCGCCATTGAAACCGAAACCCGCTTTGGCGTGGGTGCCACCTTCCACAAACGCCGCGAGCACGAAGTGATGGATGCCGATTGGTCGGTCAGCCCGGTCACCCGACAGAACAAGGATCGCGCCTGGGCACAACTGGGCACCAGCGGCAGCGGGAACCATTTTGTCGAATTCGGCCTGTTCACCGCGCACACCCGCATCAAGGAACTGGAGCCGGGAACTTATGTGGCGCTGTTGTCCCACAGCGGCAGTCGCGGCACCGGCGCGGCGGTGTGTGATTATTACAGCAAGCTGGCCATAAAGAAGCACCCGGAATTGCCCCGGGAATTGCAGCGGCTTGCCTGGCTGCCGCTGGATTCACCGGAAGGACAGGAATATTGGCAGGCAATGGAATTGATGGGCCGCTACGCGGCAGCGAACCACGCCTGCATCCACCGGCACATCGCTCAACATCTCGGCGCACAGGTCCTGCTGGACCTGGAAAACCACCATAATTTCGCCTGGAAAGAAAAACACCTCGTCGGCGGCGTGGAACGCGAAGTCATCGTGCATCGCAAAGGTGCCACGCCGGCGGCTCCCGGCATGCTGGGCATCATCCCCGGCTCCATGGCCGCGCCGGGCTTTGTCGTGTGTGGCAAGGGCAATCCCCAATCACTCCACTCGGCGGCGCATGGCGCCGGTCGCGCCATGAGTCGCCGGGCCGCCACCGGGAAATTTAACTGGAAAGACGTGAACCGCTTTCTCCAGGAGCAAGGAGTCACGCTGCTCAGCGCCGGTCTGGATGAAGTGCCTATGGCCTACAAAAACATCCACGACGTGATGGCGGCGCAAAAGGATTTGGTCACTGTGCTGGGCGAGTTCAAGCCCCGGCTGGTGAAAATGGCGCCGGGTGGCGAGCGGGCGGAAGATTAGGCGCCCGGCGCCCGACCTCTGGTCCCAACCGAAAATGCCGCCTGCCGAACGCCGCCGCCGCTTTGCCGGCCGCCTTCAACCGCGATAGATAATCGTCAAGCCGAAATCCGTCATCACCTTTTGCGTCTGGACGTCGAAGTGCTCGTAATTGATGGGATGGATGCTGATGATGTTTTGCTCGCCCACTTGCGCCAGGAATTTTGAGACCACCTCGTCAAATTTATCGTGGCCCACCTCGAAGCATTGGGCATGGCGAATGGTTTTGACGTGAATCTGCCGGTCGGCGCCTTTGGCCACGGCGTCCAGCGGCACCGGCGGTTTTTGAATGAGGCTTTCGGCGGGGGTGGAACGCACCGGCACTTTCAAATGCATCGGCACCTTGGCCGCTGCCGAAGCCGCAATGGGATTCGGCCCCGAAGCCGGCGGCGTCGCCGGAAGCGAGCCGGTGGTGACTTTGCCCTGAGACGGAATGGTGATGGTTTCGCCGCAGGTGGGACAGGGGATTTGCGTGCCGGCACCCTCGCTGTCCACTGACAATTCCTGATCACAATGCGGGCAATTGAAAATGATTTCCATAAGCGCGCTGTGGTTGCCTTGGTTGCAGCCTCATTCTAACTCGCCGTCCGCGTAAAAACCAACGAAAAATGAAAGAAACTTCTGAATAGTCGGAGACCGTGGCACTTCTTCGAACTTCTCCAAGAGGTACTGCCGCTGGCAGGCTACTCCTCTGTCCCGACCTTCTGGCCCAAGCCAAGCGGCAAACTCGCCAAGGCCGAAGAAACAAGAGCAGCAAACCAAAAAGGACCTTGCTGCCGCAAAGCCCTTTCTCCAAATCATCCACTCCTCAACTCAACCAGTAAGCCGATGAACATGGTCTCCGACCGCCCGCTTCGCCAGCTCCGCCTCCAAAATTCTCCAACATCTCCCGGCTTTTTACCCAACGGTACGTTCATGCGTCGGGTTTGTGAGGACAAACCGCTCGGCAGAGTGAACCGGCAGGGCGTCGTTTTTCTACGGAAACAAAGTTTGCAGCGGCGCATTCTCTCCAGGCGATGCCATCCCGCGGAATTTTTTCAAAGCGTCAAGCCGGGAGGTCCAAAATGCGCGTCCACCCGGCATAATGAACAACGCAACGAGCGGCGATTTCACTTCCAGGTGCGCAAAAAATCGGCCAGGTCGCGCACGCCGGGGCTTTGCGCGGTGCGCACGTAAAAGCCGCTGGTGCCCACGCCGCACAGCAGACTGGTTGAGTCGTCAAATCCCAGCAACTTGCCCAGACAGAATCCGGCGTTGAAATGATCGCCCGCGCCGGTGGTGAGGAGCGGCTGGGGAGTGAACGGGCCGTCCACCGCCGACACCGCCCCGCGGCTGACCGCCAGCGCCCAAGCCACCGGATGGACGACGAGCGTGCTGATCGGCACCCGTCCTTGAATATCCTGCGCCAGCCGGATCAAACCGTTGCGGGAAGAATCCGCCGTTTCCAATCCCAGCACGCGCCCAATCTCGCCGGCTTCCTTTTCGTTGAGCCCCAGGATGACGTCGAACCATTTTTCAAAGGCGGCGATTAATTCCAGCGCGCGCCGAATGTCCTCCGGCCGGCGCTTCTCCGGGTCGGCCAAGTCAAAGAACAATTTCCGGCGGGGGCCGTTGAGGGTGGGACACAGCTCACGTTGGAGTGTTTCCCAGATCGAACTCATGTGTGGCAGCATGGTCCAGTTCACCAGTGCCACCAGGGCGGCGGTTTGAAAGGCAGCGGTGAATTTTTCTCGGCCAAACCGGGTTTGGATGTTTGGCCAGTTGATTTCCTTGAGGGATTCGATCTGGCCAAGCATGATTTTGCCGTCTTCAAACTCCAGCGCCTTGGTGAAGCCCGGCTCGGCCAGCGAATGCACTCGCGCGCGCCGCGCAAATTCGTCAAACGCCGGATGAATGGTCGGGAAACCCAAACTGCCCAGATAAGTCACCTCCAGACCGAACCGGGCCAGGGTGTTGGCCATGATGGGGCCGTTGCCGCCGAGTTTGGTTTGCCGGTGGACGATTTCGATGTTGGTGCTGCGGCCGGCAGCGGCGGCAATGCGCTCGGCAAACTTGGCAATCGTCGTCACGCGGGAGAAAGTTTCCGCCGACTCGCGCTTGTCCACCACGTGCAAAATTTCATCCACAAAACCGTCGAAGCCGAGAAAGGCGGTCAGGCGGGGAATGCGGCCGGCGGCGGCTTCCAGTTTGTCGGCGGCGGCCTGGCGTAATTCGGCGGTACTCATGGAAATCGCCCGGTCCGTTCACCTCGGCGAGCAGACCGGAGGCGTCATTGCAACTTACCGGCGGCGGCTTTTCAATTCCAAAATGCCTTCGTGCCGCAGGAAATTGTCGCGCCTGCCACCGGCCGGCACGGATTGGCGATCGGTGACCTGGCGGCAATTCAAAAGGCGCCGCCGCTGGTGCAGGAATTCGTTTGCCGCCGGGGCCGCTGCCGTTGGGCGAACGTCTCGCGCAAAAAACAGTTTGCGTTTGACAATTTTATTCCTGAAATCGTCATTGACGGGCCGCGCGCAGGCGCTAGATTGTGGGCTCGGTTCGCTGAACAGTTTTATTCAATTCAAATACAAATATGGCAGTAAAAGTCGCAATCAACGGGTTCGGGCGCATCGGTCGCTTGGTCTTCCGCGCGCTCGTCGAACAAGGACTGGTGGGCAGAGACATTGAAGTGGTTGCCGTCGGCGACATCGTTCCGGCGGACAACCTGGCGTATTTGCTCAAATATGACTCGACCCAGGGCCGTTTCCACGGCCAGGTCGGTTCGGAAAAATCAGCTCCCGACAAGAGCGACGACGACGTGCTGGTGGTCAACGGCAAAAAAATCAAGGTCGTCAGCGCCAAAACACCGGCCGAGTTGCCGTGGAAAGCCCTGGGCGTGGAAGTGGTGGTCGAATCCACCGGCCTGTTCACCGATGTCGAAAAGGCCAAGGGGCATCTGACTGCCGGCGCTAAAAAAGTCATCATTTCCGCCCCGGCCAAGGGCGATTGCCTCACGGTCGTCATGGGCGTGAACGAAGACCAATACGATCCCAAGCAGCACCACGTCATTTCCAACGCCAGTTGCACGACCAATTGTCTGGCGCCGCTGGTCCACGTGTTGCTCAAGGAAGGCTTCGGCGTCGAGGAAGGGTTGATGACCACCGTCCACTCCTACACCGCCACTCAAAAGACAGTGGATGGTCCCAGCAAAAAGGACTGGAAAGGCGGGCGCAGCGCGGCCATCAATTTGATTCCCTCCACTACCGGCGCTGCCAAAGCCGTCGGCCTGGTCCTGCCGGCCGTCAAAGGCAAGCTCACCGGCATGGCGTTTCGCGTGCCGACACCCACCGTATCGGTGGTGGACCTCACGGTGCGCACCGTGCGGGAAACGAGCTACGCCGAAATCTGCGCGGCGATGAAGAAGGCCTCCGAAACCTACCTCAAAGGCATCCTCGGCTACACCGAAGACGAGGTGGTCAGCACCGACTTCATCCATTGCGACCTCTCCTCGATTTTCGACGCCGGCTCGGGCATCGAACTGAACAAAAGATTCTTCAAGCTCGTGAGCTGGTACGACAACGAGTGGGGCTACAGTTGCCGCGTCGGTGATTTGATCAAACACCTGATCAAAAAGGGCCTTTAACATTTAAGCGGCCGGTGACTTTTCAAGGCGGTCCGGCAACGGGCCGCCTTTTTACCTCCCGCGCCGCGACGGCAATAAATTTGGCGCGCAAACTGACGCTCAGATTCACCGGGTCTGCGGCGCCGGTTGAATCAACTTTTCTTTCTCCAGCTTTTCCAGTTTGGGGGCAATCACCACCCGGCAGTAAGGCGCGGCGGTGTTCCGATCGTAATATTTCTGGTGGTAATCTTCGGCGGGATAAAATTTTTTCAACGGCACAATCTCCGTCACGATGGGATGCTTGAAATGCGTTTGGGCCTGGAGCTTTGACTGCTCGGCTTGGAGTTTCTGCTTTTCGTTGCGATACAAAATGATGGAGCGGTACTGCGTGCCCACATCCGCGCCCTGACGGTTGAGCGTGGTAGGGTCGTGCGCCTGCCAGAAAACATCGAGCAGTTTCGCGTAGGAAATTTTCGACGGGTCAAAGACAATTTCGGTCACTTCGGCGTGGCCGGTCGTTCCGGTGCAGACCTGCTCGTAGGTTGGGTTCTCGGTGTGGCCGCCGGCAAAGCCGCTGGTGACAGAAATGACGCCGGGCAGCCGTTCAAAGACCGCTTCCATGCACCAGAAGCAGCCGCCGCCCAGATCGGCAATTTCAACCTGGTTTGTGTTCATGGCATTAGTTGGTTGGGCAAGGGTGCAAACAACGAAAAACCACCCCGCCACACACGCCCGGCCTCGAGCGGTCAAGAAAGCTGTCCGGGGCCCTGTTCGGAGGCCGGCTGGGCGAGAGGGTCGGTTCGCGATGTTCAATTTCAATTCTCCGTTTCCGTGAATTCATCACTCCATTTTTCGACATGCTCCGGGAGCAGCGGCTCGGAAATCACGTGTTCGCCGCCGAGCCATTTGCCCAGGTCAATCAGTTTGCAGCGCTGCGAGCAAAACGGACCGTATTTTCCTGCAAACCAGTCGCCCCGTTTTTTGCAAGTGGGGCAGGCAATGATGCGGCGTTCTTTCCGTTTCATAAGCCTCACCGGAGCCATTCCTGGCCGCCGGCGGCCGCGCCACCGCGGCGCCGCGGCACACGAATTTGTTTTGTCGGTTACTGATTCACCATCAAGGCGGCATTTTTTTTCATCGCGACGGCATAATCCTCCAAAATGCGTTCGGTCTCCGCCAGCAGCGGATCCGGATCGGGCCGGGTGATGACGGCATTAAAAGGCAGTGCCGGCGGCGCGGTGGTCAGACCGGGCAGCTTCAACGGAAGGCCGACGACGAAATCGCGGTTGGTGGTCAGTGCCGAAATGCTGCCGTTGGCGTTGGTCGAGATCACGGCGATGATTTCGTTGGTGGTCGTCAACGGCACCGGCGGCGGTAAACCGGGCTGGTCGGCATTTTCCACGGTGATGTCGTAAATGCGTTCGTCAGGCAATGGCCGCACGGCGATTTCGGCCTGGCGCGCATCTCTGCGGGCGTTGTCGGCCTGACGTTGCCGGATCGCCTCGGCTTCATTGAGCGTGGCGATTTTGTCCTCATGCCGTTTTTCAAACCGCTCGATGTCCTGCCGGATATAAATGAAGTCCTGGTTGGTGGCCACGCGCGCGTCTGACAATTGCCGGAGCAGGGCCAGGTAAGGCGCCACTTCGTTCAGTGGCGTGTAATTGGCACTGGGAATGGTGTCCCAAGGCAATGGATTTTCGAGCGCGCTTTCGCCAATGCCCGGCAGGTAGTTCAGCAAATCCGGCAGCACAATGTCCGGGACGACCCCTTTCAACTGCGTGGAAGCGCCGGTGACGCGGTAGAATTTGCTGATGGTAATTTTGAGTGTGCCCGGATCATTGGTGGCCGCTGGTTTGGCCAGCGAAAGAAAAGGACGCAGCGGAGTGAGGTTTTGCACCGTGCCCTTGCCATGGGTGGATTTGTCGCCCACGATGACCGCCCGGCCGTAATCCTGCAGTGCGGCGGCGACGATTTCCGCGGCGGAGGCGCTGAACCGGTTGACCAGCACCACCAGCGGCCCGGAATATAGCGGAGTGGAAGTGGCGGTCTGTTTAACGTCAATGTTTCCATCGGAGGATTTGACCACCACCACCGGCCCGTCCTTGAGGAACAGGCCGGTGAAGCGGATGGCCTCTTCCAGTGAACCGCCGGGATTGTTGCGCAAATCCAGAATGAGGCCGTCCACTTTTTCCTGTTCGAGTTTTTTGATCAGTCGGGCCACATCCACGCTGGTGAATTTGGGCGAGGAATGGCCTTCGTTGCCTGGCAGCGGGATGGTGGCATAAAACGACGGCAAATCAATGATGCCCAGCCGGTGGGTGCCTCCCTGGCCATCGGGCCGTTCGATCAGTTCGGCCTTGGCTTCCTGATCTTCGAGTTTGATTTCATCCCGCACCAGGGTGACGACCCGGCGAGTCGTCGGATCGCTGGCGGGAATAATGGTCAACCGCACCTGCGTGCCTTTGGGGCCGCGGATCATTTCCACCACCCGCGGCAGTTCCATATCCACCACGTTGACGGGGGGCTGGTTGCTTTGCGCCACAGCCACGATGCGATCCTTGGGATGAAGCTGTTTGCTTTTGTCAGCCGGGCCGCCCGGTACCAGCGATTGAATGGTGCAATAGCCGTCATCCTCCCCGAGCGTCGCCCCGATGCCGAACAGCGACAGGCTCATGGTGATGGAGAAGGTCTGGGCATTCTCCGGATTCAAATAATCCGAATGGGGGTCATAAGCATGGGTGAGGGCGTTGAGCCAGGCGGAAAGTACGTTCTCGCCATCCCAGTTGGTGAACTGGCGCAGGGTCCAGTCGTAATTTTTTATCAGATGCCCGGCGATCTCTTCCTCGGCGCTTCGCGAGACCGGCAGCACGACGCGGCTGTTGGTAGGCGATACTTCCCGGTCCAATTTTTCCTGCAAAAAACGGTACTCCACTTCCTGGCGCCAGAGCTGCCGCGCCTGGGCCAAATCCTTCGGCCACGGCGCGTGGCGGCGGTCCAGTTGAATGGATTCCTCGGCATTGAGATGGAAGCGGTCTTCCCTGAGCAATTGGTCCACGTAGGCCGTGCGTTCCTGCAGCCGTTGCTCGAATCGCTTGAAAATCACAAAGGCCGGAGTCAAATCCGCGCGGCGGTCTTCACCCAGAGTGAGTCGGTCCAGATTTGTCCGATAATCGCTAAATTCGTCCAGGTCCGATTGCAAAAAAATTTCATGGCGCGGGTCCAGGGCGTTGAGGTAATCGTCGAAAAACTTTTTGGACATTTCCTGATCAAGCGGCTGGTGCGAGTACTGCATGTCTTCCATCAGCCGCGCGGTGATGTAGGCGATGCGCGCGTCATTGGGTCCGGGTTCCAGGCGCGTCGGCGCCGGCGCCGATGCCGAACTGGCCGGCGGCGGAGCGGGAGTCTTTGTGACGGACGTGCAGCCGGCGATGATGAAAAATCCGCCCAGCCCGGCAAGCACGGCGGCCGCGACAATTCGTTTTTGTAAACGGCTCATGGTTGTTGACCCAAATTGGACTTAATCTAACCGATTTCGTTCAGGAATAAAACAATTTGTGAAATGCCAGCGCCAGCGGGTGACTCCATGCCTGCTGCCGCAGCCCCAAGCCGACCGATGGAGCCGATTTGCGGCCCGGCCGGTCTTCCGCAAAACCGTCTCCTCCTGCCGGCACGGCGTTACTCCGGCCCAAATAATCACCCAACACGACGCAGCCATCCGGCCGTTCCCTTGGGCGGCGGTGTGGGCATCTGCCTTCCAGGCGGCAAAAAGCGGTTGCCACCGCCGGTTTTTCTGGTATTCTGGCGCTTCTTTCGCCAGAAACGGCGGGAGAGAAACGGTTCATTTCGCATCGAGTGGATGCGGGCGGTTGCGCCGGTGCGCAACGCCGAACCACAACAACATCAAACAGCAATCCCGTGTTCCGCGGGATGTCGCCGGGATACTCCGGCGATTTCAACCAAAGGAAACATGTTAAGCATTGGCATCAAAGAATTACTCGATGCGGGCGTGCATTTCGGGCATCAAACCCGGCGTTGGAATCCCAAGATGAAGCCGTATGTTTTCGACGCCCGGAACGGCATTCACATCATTGACCTCTCCAAAACGCTGGCGCAGCTCGAAGCGGCCTGCGAATTTCTGGCCGCCACTGTGCGCCAGGGCGGCAGGATCATTTTTGTGGGCACCAAAAAACAGGCGCAGCAATGCATCAAAGATGTCGCCAGGGAATGCGGCCAGTTTTATGTGACGGAACGCTGGCTCGGCGGCACGCTCACCAATTTTCACACCATCAAAAATTCGGTCAAACGCCTGCGCGAAATCGAAAAGATGGAAGCCGACGGCGTACTGGCCGGTTACGGCAAACAGGAACAGGCCGCCCTGCGCCGCGAAGCGTCGCGCCTGCACAAGTATTTTGACGGCATCCGCGCGATGGACAAATTGCCCGCCGCCATGTTTGTGGTGGACATCCGGCGCGAACACAACGCCATAGCCGAAGCGCGCAAATTAAAAATCCCTATCGTTGCACTCGTGGATACCAATTGCGATCCCGATCTGGTGGATTATCCGATCGCAGCCAACGATGACGCCATTCGGTCGGTGCGGCTGATCACCGCCACCGTCAGTCAGGCCATCACCCAGGGGCTGGCGGAGTTCGAGGCCAAACGGTCGCGCAAACCGGATGCGGAGCAGGCGCCGGAAAAACCGGCATCCCCCGAAACGGCGGAGGCCCTCCCCGCCACCGCGTCCTCCCCGCCGGAAAGCTCCGCGACCTGACTTGGCTCAAGTTCGGATTTTGAATGCCAAGTGGAACCGCTTCCTTCACGATTTGCCAAAATTCGCCACTCAAAACTCAACGCACAAAATTCTATGGAAATCACGGCTGCAAACGTCGCCCGGCTCCGGGAAATGACCGGTGCCGGCATGATGGATTGTAAAAAAGCGCTGACCGAGGCCGGCGGCGACCTGGACAAGGCGGTGGACATTCTTCGCAAAAAAGGCGCCGCTACGGCGTCCGTCAAAGCCGCGCGCGAGGCCAAGGAAGGCGCCATCGCCCAATACATCGCCCCCGGCGGCAAACTCGGCGTGCTGGTCGAAGTCAACAGCGAAACCGATTTTGTCGCTCGCAACGAGACCTTCCGCGCCTTCTGCGATGAAGTGGCCAGGCGCTACGCCACCGACCCTCATCCCGATTTGGAAGCCGAGCGCCAGGCCCTCGTCGGCAAAATCCGCGAAAACATCAAAATCGCCCGCCACGCCAGAATGGAAGTGAACGGCAACGGCCTGATTGCCGGCTACATCCACACCGGCGCCAAGGTGGGCGTGCTCGTCGAAGTCGGCGCCGGCAAGGCCGAAACAGTGGCCAGGGACGAATTCAAACAACTGGTCAAAGACATCACGCTGCAAATTGCCGCCGGCCATCCCCACGCCGTCTCGCGCGAACAGGTGCCGGCTGAGGTTATCGCCAAGGAACGCGAGATCGCCGCTCAATCCGATCGCTTCAAAGGCAAGCCCCCGCAGGCGATGGAAAAAATCCTGCAGGGGATTCTGGAGAAATTCTACCAGACCTACTGCCTGGTGGATCAGGGCTTTGTCAAGCGAAATTCAGAAGTCAGTGTCCGGGAACACGTCGCCGAAGTCGGCAAACAACTCGGTGACGAAATCACCATCCGCCGTTTCGTGCGCTTCCAGGTCGGCGAAAACGCCTGAAGCCCCCAACCGGTCCCGAAAAGCTGCGGCGTGGACCGTTGTTCGCCGCCGGCCTTGAGGCGCCGGCAGAGGCGGGCATCCCCGTTTCGGCTCTGACAACGAAATTATCTTGACAACCGGAATCCCTTGTGAACCGCGGGAACGCCTCGGCAGGCGACGAAAACGTTTGCTTTGAACGCGCCGTTCCTTCCAGAATCCAAGTTCACATGAACGTCCGGTCTTGCAATTTGATTGGCCTGGCGGCGCTGGCTGTCCTGTGGAAATTTTCAGCGCCGGCGCAATCGCTGCCTGCCGCCGCAGCCCACCCGCCGGCCCTTCCGCGCCGCTCCAGCATCATCCTGATCGTCGCCGATGGTTTGGGTTATGGCGATTTGAGTTGCTACGGCCAGAGACAATTTCAAACGCCAAACCTGGACAAACTGGCGGCCGAGGGCGTTCGATTCACGAATTATTTCGCCGGTGCCACAAATCCGGTCGCCGCCTGGGCGGCCTTGATGCTGGGCCGCGAGACGGGCAGTCGCGGGCAGCGGATGGCGCCTGAACTTACGGTGGCGCAAATTCTTCAACGCGCCGGTTATCACACCGGCCTGATCGGCGAATGGAATCTGGGCGATGAACACTCCCCCAACGCGCCGTGGAAAAAAGGATTCGACGAATTTGCCGGCTATTTGAACGCCGAGGACGCGGAAAATTTCTACGCCGATTATCTCTTCCGTTATGCGCCGTACGTGACTTTTGACGGCACCAACCGCCAATTCAACGCCTTCATCGGACGGGAAATGCTCTATGGGAACACCGGTGGACGCAGGGGCGAGTTCCTCCCCAGCTTGCTCACCAAAGCCGCGTTGAATTTCATGAAAAACAACCAGCCCGACTGGTTCAATCATTACCGCCCCTTTTTTCTGGTGCTCAATTATAAAATCCCCGGCAACGGCCTCGGCCAAGTGCCGACGGACGCGCCCTATTCTGAAGAACCGTGGCCCCAGGCCGAACGCAATCGGGCAGCCATGATTGCGCGACTGGATAATTACGTGGGCCAGATTCGCGGGCAATTGGACAAGCTGGGGATGACCAACAACGTCGCAATTTTTTTCACCAGCGACACTCCCGCACGAAAAAGCGGCGGCATGGACCCGGCGTTTTTTCACAGCAACATTTCGACCAATGACCTGCGCGTACCCATGATCCTCTTTTGGCCGGGGCATGTCCCCGCCGGTCTGGTCAGCGGCTTTCGATGGTCGGCTTGGGATTTTCTGCCAACGGCAGCCGAGATTGGGTTTGCCAAAACGCCGCCGGAGACGACAGGCCCTTCGATTTTATCCGCCGACGCTCAGGAACTTTCCCCTTAACGTCTCCTGATTTTCTCTTCGCTGGTGCCGCTGTTTGCGGCAGGAGGCTGCCGGCGTATCTGTTCCCCGCCAACCGGAGGATAAACTCCCCCGGTACCTGGTTGGAATATGGCATTGTAAAGGAGATTCACTGTGCTATTTTTTCTTTTGTCCCGGTGCGAGACTTATTTGACAGGATATGAATGACTCCAAACTTGAATGGTGGAAGCGGTTCCAAACGTTTTATTCCGAATTCCCGGAAATCGAACTGGCGGTGGACCTGAGCCGCATGAACATAGATGCCCCGTTTTTTGCGCAGATGGAACCGCAGATGCAAAAGGCCTTTGCCGATATGGCTGCACTTGAAAAGGGCGCCATTGCCAATCCGGACGAAAATCGAATGGTCGGTCACTATTGGCTGCGCAATCCAGCATTGGCCCCCACGCCCCAAATCCGCACGGCAATCGAAGAGACGGTCGCCCAAATTAAAAGGTTCGTCGAGAAAATTCACCTGGGCGAAATTCGCGGCGCCGGCGGAAATTTCAAAAATTATCTGCTCATCGGCATCGGCGGCTCTGCCCTGGGACCTCAATTTGTAGCTCATGCGCTGGGTGACCCGCACCGGGACCGGTTGAAACCCTTTTTCTTCGACAACACCGATCCCGACGGCATGGATCGTATCCTGGCCACCATCGGCTCGGAATTGAATCGCACCTTGTGTATTGTCGTTTCCAAATCCGGCGGCACGAAGGAAACACGCAACGGGATGTTGGAAGCCAAAGCCGCGTTCGAAACAAACGGCTTGTTCTTTGGTCAACACGCCGTCGCCGTGACCAGTCCAGAAAGTGAGCTCCACAAGTTTGCCACCGAGAATAAATTTCTGGCGTGTTTTCCGATGTGGGATTGGGTAGGCGGCCGAACGAGCGAATTGTCTGCCGTTGGTTTGTTGCCGGCAGCACTTCAGGGATTCGATATTGACAGTTTGCTCGCTGGCGCTCGTGCGTGCGATGAAGTCACTAGAAAAAACAACGTCAAATCCAATCCAGCCGCCCAGCTTTCATTGGCGTGGTATCGTTCCGGTAACGGTAAAGGAGACAAAAATATGGTCGTTTTGCCCTACAAAGATCGTTTAGAACTGTTTTCAAAATACCTCCAACAGTTGATAATGGAATCCTTGGGCAAAGAAAAAGACTTGTCTGGGAAAATCGTAAATCAAGGTATTTCAGTATTTGGAAACAAAGGCTCAACAGACCAACATTCTTATATTCAGCAACTTAGAGACGGATTAAACAATTTCTTTGTAACTTTTATTGAAGTTTTAGAAGATAAGAAAAACAAATCGTTGCTAGTTGAAGATCAAGCCACTAGCGGAGATTTTCTTCATGGTTTCTTCTTGGGCACACGCGAAGCTCTTGCGGAAAAGGGACGCGAATCGCTGACAATCACCGTCAAAAGAATTTCGCCTTTTAGTGTTGGCGTTTTGATTGCACTTTTTGAGCGGGCAGTTGGCTTCTATGCTTCCTTAATTAACATCAACGCCTATCACCAGCCTGGTGTCGAAGCGGGTAAACGAGCGGCGACTAACATTATTAGAATCCAGAAATTAATTCTGGAATTTTTAACCCGTCACGCCAACCAACGTTTTTCAGCGGAGGAAATTGCAAGCGAGATTAAATGTTCACAAGAGATTGAATCTGTTTTCAAAATCTGCGAACACCTGGCGGCCAACCCAGAACGAAATATCCAAAAAACCCCCGGCAAGTCAGCCCTTGATGCCAAATATGCCTTTTCTCAGCAATAAACTCGAAAGAGTTTGTTGAGCGTTCTGCCTGTTGGTCACAGTGCGGTCCCATCGAGTATCATTAACACGAATCTGTTTTGGTGAAAATTCAATGTAGCGGAGATGATTGCACCTTGTCGGCTGTTTGTTGAAATGGCTAACGACACGCTGAAATTTTAACCAAGGCACATTACCTTGAAAAACTGATGTTCATTTACCCCAAAAAATACGACGTAATTGTCGTTGGTGGCGGCCATGCTGGAATTGAGGCGGCATTGGCGTCAGCCAGGATGGGCTGCCAAACACTGCTTTTGACGATGAATGCTGATACGATCGGTCAAATGTCCTGCAATCCAGCGATTGGTGGCTTGGGCAAGGGACATTTGGTTAGAGAAGTTGATGCATTGGGGGGCGAAATGGGTAAGGCAACTGATATGACCGGGCTGCAATTTCGCATGCTGAACACTAAAAAAGGGCCCGCTGTCTGGGCGCCACGCGCTCAATGCGACAAGAAAGCTTATCAATTTCGACTGAAATGGGTATGTGAATCAGAACCGAACTTGGACGTGAAACAAGGACAGACCACAAAAATTTTACACAAAAACGGCGTCGTGTTTGGCGTCGAAACCACGCTGAGAGTGCAATACTTTGGAAAAACAATCGTGATCACCACTGGAACGTTCTTGCGCGGTTTGATGCATATCGGCCAAAATCAGCAAACAGGAGGTCGTGCCGGTGATACTGCGGCCATGGCTCTTTCCTCTTCGCTCAAAGAACTCGGCCTGGAACTTGGTCGTTTGAAAACAGGAACTCCTCCGCGCCTTTTGAGACGTACCATTGACTTTTCAAAAACCGAAATTCAACCCGGTGATGAGCCGGTTCCATTTTTTACATTCTGGAAGGATGATTTGTTCCACGTGGAACACTCAAAATGTCAGACGGCGGCAATAAAACTCGACCAATCAAACCGAAAATACCCCCCCGGTTCTATTCTGGAACGAATCAACGGCCAGTTGCCCTGTTATGTCACGTTTACTACGGCAAAGACTGCTGAGATTATTCGTCAAAACCTCCACAAATCGCCCATTTATTCGGGCTTAATCGAGGGTATTGGCCCGCGGTACTGTCCTTCGATTGAGGATAAGATCGTGAAATTTCCTGATAAAGAACGACATCA
>Ga0070740_10001696_pt1 | contig 28935 bp, 26 predicted proteins | sample Coa_R2_FD_67286 | JGI IMG/M metagenome (GOLD analysis project Ga0070740, IMG submission 67286) | Surface soil microbial communities from Centralia Pennsylvania, which are recovering from an underground coalmine fire - Coalmine... | ecosystem: Environmental > Terrestrial > Soil > Unclassified ...
GTGGGCGTCTCGTTGAAGGTGGTGTTGAGAAAACCGCGCGCGGGCGACGTGGCGAGGCGGAAGGGATGTTCCCCGTCCGCCTCCTCGATCGATCGCCAATGGTCGGGCAGCGCGGGCATCGCCTCGATCGGACCGGAGCGGTAGGGACTGCGGAACGGCACGTTGGGCCAATCGGGCTTGAAACGGAATTTGCCGTCGGGCCAGGCGAAGCCGTCGAGATAATGCGAGGCGCGGAACGGCGGCTGGCAGTCGAGCCAGCGATTGGCCTCGAGCTCGGCGAGCGTGCCGCGTTTGGATACCCGCAGCATGTGGTCGATCAGCTCGCGCGGCGTCATGTCGAAGCCGGGATGCCGGGCACCGAGTCGCCTGGCAAGCGCGCACACGACTTCATGGTTGTTCCTGCATTCGCCGGGCGGCTCGACGAGCTTGGGACCGAAGATGAGATACTGATGACCGCCGCCGCGGTAGATGTCGTCATGTTCGAGGAAGGTGGTCGCGGGAAGGACGACGTCCGCCATCCTGGCCGTCTCGGTCATGAACTGTTCGTGCACGCAGGTGAAGAGATCCGCGCGCGCAAAGCCGCGTTTCACCACGTTCTGATCGGGTGCGACGACGACCGGGTTGGTGTTCTGGATGAACAAGGCGGTCACCGGCCCGCCGCCCATGAGCGCCTCGCGTTCGCCGGTCAGAATCGCGCCGATGCGCGATTGATCAAGCATGCGCACCGAGCGGTCCCACGCGTCGAGACCCTCGATCAGCGTCTTGTCGAGCCGGTAGATGTCGGCATTGATGTGGAAGGCGCCGCCCCCCTCATATTGCCAGGCGCCGGTCACCGCCGGGATGCAGCTTGCGGCGTGCATGTTGGCGGCGCCGTTGCGCGAACGCGAGAATCCGTAGCCGAGTCGAAAGAAGGCGCGCCGGCGCTCGCCGACGAGACGGGCGAAGGCCTCGATGGTCTCGACCGGCGCGCCGGTGATGGCGGAGGCCCATTGCGGATCGCGCGTGCGCAAATGCTGCTCGAGCTCGTGCGGCGCGTCGGTATACTTGTTCAGATAGTCCCAGTCCGCCTTGCCGTCGCGGAACAGGCAATGCATCACCGCACAGGCGAGCGCGCCGTCCGTGCCCGGCCTGATGAGGACGGGCAGATCGGCCTGCTGCATGGTGCCGTTCATGTAGATGTCGACCACCGCGATCTTCGCGCCCCGCTCCTTGCGGGCGCGGGTCGCATGCGTCATCACGTTCACTTGCGTGCTGACCGCATTCGTTCCCCAGATCACCACGAGATCGGACTTCGCCATCTCGCGCGGATCGACGCCGGCGATCTGACCGACGCCGGCCGCGAAACCGGCATAGGCCGGATTGACGCAGATCGTCGAATGGAATCCGGAATATTTCTTGACGTGCCGCAGCCGGTTGATGCCGTCGCGCATCACCAGGCCCATGGTGCCGGCATAGTAATAGGGCCAGACCGCTTCGGCGCCGTGCCGCTGCTCGGCGCGGACGAACTGCTCCGCGACGAGATCGAGCGCGTCGTCCCAGGCGATGCGCCGGAACTCGCCCGAGCCTTTTTCGCCGACGCGTTGGAGAGGGTGCGTGAGCCGGGCGGGATGATGTTCGCGCTCGGCATAGCGGGCAACCTTCGCGCAGATGACGCCCAATGTGTAATCGTTGTCCTTGGCGCCGCGTATCCGTCCGATGGTGCGCGCGTCGACGAGCTCCACCTCGAGCGCGCAGGTCGACGGGCAATCATGCGGGCAGGCGCTGTAGCCGATCCGCTTGCCGGCGACGCTTCGGGCGAGCTCGTTCATCGCGGCCGGCAGTATAGCCGTCCTGGCGCGACGACGGAACTCGCGGCGGTGCCCGACGAGACCCGCGTCAGACCTCGCTCTCCGCGGCCCGTCGCGCCTGCCGCAGCCAATAGCCCGCCCCCACGACGAGGATCACGCCGAGGATGCGGGCGGCAAGCGCGACCGGCTCCGGCGGGACATCGCCGAACAGACGCTGGACGGCCGGATCGCTCGAGAAGATGTCGCCGGCGACCCAGCCGAGGATGCCCGCCCCGCCCCAGACCAGAATGGGGAACCGCTCGAGCAGCGCAAGGATGATCGCGCTTCCCGCGATCACCATCGGAATGCTGACGGCAAGGCCGATGGCGAGCAGCACGTAGCGCCCCTGCGCGACGGCGGCCACGGCGATGACGTTGTCGAGGCTCATCACGATATCGGCGACGACGACGATGCGCACCGCGCGCCAGAGATTTTCCGCGGCTTCGGGCTCCTTGGCCTCGCCCTGTTCGCCTTCCGGAATCAGCAATTTGATCGCGATCCACAGCAAAAGCAGTGCGCCGACGAGCTTGAGATAGGGCAGGGTCATCATCACCGACACGACGCCGGTGAAGACGATGAGCAGGACCGACGCGAAGCCCGCGCCGATGATCATGCCCCAGAGGCGCTCCCGCGGCGGCAAGCCGCGGCAGGCGAGCGCGATCACCACCGCATTGTCACCCGAGAGCAGAATGTTGATCCAGATGACCTGGAGCACCGCGAGCCAGAAAGTCGGCTGCGTGAGATAGGCCGCGATCTCCTGCACGCGTTCGCTCCTCGTGATGGCAGCGCGACCGCCGCGCCGCCCCCGCCCTTTTGCGGACGCCGCCGCACCTTACGTTGCATCACCGGCTAGAGAATGGACCGGCGGAGGTCAATACCGCCCCTGCCGTCCTTGTCGCCTTGCGCCGCGATGTCGCGGCCGCGCCCGACCGCCCGTGCGGCGCGGGCGGGCCGGCCTGCCCCGCATGGCCGGCCGGGCAGGTGTCGATCGGATTGATTCGGCATCGTCATGGCGAGGAGTCCCACGGGGAGGACCCGCTCGGGTAATCCGCAGGATCGATTCCGGATGGCGTCGCCCGCGCTTCGCGCGGGCTCGCAATGACGGGAATGAGGGGACCGTCATTGCGAGGCGGCGAAGCCGCCGAAGCGGTCCGGAGTCCACGGCAGAAGCGTGCCCACTTTGGATCGCTTTGCCCTTGCCGCGTTCACGTTCGCAGGGATGGGCCGGCATCACCGCCAGCCGCGCTAGCCGACGATTTCATTCTCGGAAAAAAACTGGGCGATCTCCTTCACCGCGGTTTCCGGCGCATCGGAACCGTGCACCGCGTTCTCGCTGATCGACCGCGCGTGCAGCTTGCGAATCGTGTTCGGCGCCGCCTTGGCCGGATCGGTCGCGCCCATGATCTCGCGATAGCGCGCGATCGCGTTTTCGCCCTCCAGCACCTGCACGACCACCGGTCCGGAAGTCATGAATTCCACGAGCTCGCGAAAGAACGGCCGCTCCTTGTGCACCGCATAGAATTTCTCCGCCTGTTCGCGCGAGATGCGCACGCGCTTCTGCGCCACGATGCGCAGGCCGGCCTGCTCGATCATGGCGTTGATGGCGCCGGTCAGATTGCGGGCGGTGGCGTCCGGCTTGATGATGGAAAGCGTGCGTTCGACCGCCATGGGTGGTGTCCTTCGCTAGTGTCGATCGGAGCGATGAATGAATTTGATTGGCAGGGCAAGGTGGCGCGGCTTATAGCGGGGCGGATTTCGTGCCGCAAGCCGCAGGCTCGACACGGACGATGCAAGGGCGAGACGATGATTGCGCGCTACCGCATGTTTGCCGGATACAACGCCTGGTGCAACCGGCGACTCTACGACGCCGTTTCGCGTGTGAGCGATGCCGATTACCGGCGCGACCGCGGCGCCTATTTCAGGTCGCTGCACGGGACGCTCAACCACCTCCTGGTGGGAGACCGCGTGTGGATGCACCGTTTCACCGGCGAGGGAGAACTGCCGGAGAGCCTCGACGCCATTCTGCATGACGACTTCGCGGCCTTGCGGGCCGCCCGCATCACGGAGGACCGGCGCATCGCCGACTATGTCGACTCTCTCGACGAGGCGGATCTGGCCGCCACGATCCGTTATTGCACCTTCGTGCGTCCGCAGGATATCGAGCAGCCGCTCGCCTTTGCGCTCGACCACTTCTTCAACCACCAGACCCATCACCGCGGCCAGGCCCATGCCCTGCTCTCGGCCACGATCGGCAACGAGGCGACGCCATCCTTCGACCTCGTCGTCTATCAACGCGAGACCGGCATCGGACTGCGATAGCGGGGAAGCGACGAGTGCGCGCATCCGCCGCGCGCGCCTTCACTGCACGTAGACGCGCACGGCCTCTCCGTTTGCCGATTTGGCCGACTTCGCCGCCTTCGTCCGCGGCTTCTTGACCCCCGGTTTGGCTGGCTTTTCCGGCGTCGGCAGCGCGTCGATCTCCTTCAGGCGGCCGGACTGGAAATGATAGATGCCGGGCCAGGTGCCGCCGGCATAGGTGATGAGCACCTTGCGCTCGCCCTTGTCGTCCGCGCCGATATCGACGCTGCTCGGCGGGCCGGCGCGGCGGACCACCTGGCATTCGGTCATGCCGAGGGCGATGCCGCCGGCCAAGGCGGGCGCCGGGGGCGCACCGGGCGTTTCGGGTTCCAGGCGATCGGGCACCGGCGCCGTCGGCGTGCGGGCCGGCGCTGCGGGCGGAGAGCCGGCGGGCATCGGCGCGCCGGCGAGATCGCCCGCCACGGAACCTACGGGACGGTCGGCGGTCGGCGGCTCCGGGGCGGCCTCCGCCGCGGCCGTCGCTCGTGCTGGTTCGGGCGCGGCAGACGCTTCGGCGGCGCAGCGCCCGTCCGCGCTCACCAGATCCTCCGGCGCGACCGGACCGCTCGGCCCCAGCCGGATGTCGTCCTTTCGGCTACCCGGTGTCGCCCATTCCGGCGCGTCGAAAACCCGTAGCGGCTTCGAGAACATGCCGCTGTACGTATCGGCGTCGAGCAGCGAACTGTTGGAGCAGCCGGCCGCGGCGAGCGCGGCCGCGCATATCAGCCCGATCCTGAGAGCCACGCGCGCCAACGAAACCCCCGATGAAGGTCGTGCGGAATATTCAAAATGATGAATTTTGCGTCATCACCGTGGCATCGGGCAAGGCTCGCGCGTCCGCAGGACGACGGACGCGGTCAATGGCCGATCGGCCTTCGGCCCATTCCCGTTCATCCCTTCCTGACCCAGCGTCCGGCCGCGTCGGGCTGCCAATAGGCGACCGGGAAGCCGCGGTCGCGGGCGGCCTGCCACTCGACGCGCGCGGAATTCACCGCCGCCTCGTCCTCGCCGTCGAACAGCAGCACGATGCGTTCGTAGGCTGCGGGGTCGGCCGGCACCGGCGCCCCTTCGATCAGGAAGCGGACATGGGCCGCGTTGGGGTTCCCGGCCTCGACCGTGAGCAGCACCGGCTGACGGGGCGCGGTGTCGACCTCCCGCCACGTTCCGTGGGGCAGGAAACCGTCGTCCCGGTAGGTCCACAGATGCGCGTCGAGCGCCTCGATCCGCTCCTCCGATGCGCCCTGCACGATCACCCGCCAGCCGCGCTCGAGGGACTTTTCGAGCAACGGCGGCAACACGGCTTCAAGGCGCTGTCCCTCGAGGTGATAGAAAAAGAACTCGGTCATGGGCCGCCGCGCCCCTATCGCTCATAGTAGTCCTTCACCAGGCGGTCGAGCAGCCGCACGCCCCAGCCCGACCCCCAGCTTCGGTTGATGTCGGTCTGCCGGGAATCGAAGCCCGTGCCGGCGATGTCGAGATGCGCCCAGGGCGTCTTGTCGTCGACGAACCGCTTGATGAAATGCGCCGCCGTGATCGCGCCGGCCGAGCGCGAGCCGCCGGTATTCTTCATGTCGGCGAATTTGGAATCGATCAGCTTGTCATATTCCTTGGCGAGCGGCATGCGCCAGACCAGCTCGCCGGTCGCCTCCCCGGCCTTGCTCAGCCGTTCCGCCAGTTGATCGTCGTTGGCGAACATGCCGGCATATTCGTGCCCGAGCGCGACGATGATCGCGCCGGTCAGGGTGGCGAGATCCACCATGATTTTCGGCTTGAACCGGCGCGCGGCATACCAGATGACGTCGCCGAGGACGAGGCGGCCTTCCGCGTCGGTATTGACGATCTCGATCGTCTGTCCCGACATCGAGGTGACGATGTCGCCCGGGCGCTGCGCCTTGCCGTCCGGCATGTTCTCCACCAGGCCCACAAGGCCCACCACGTTGACGCGTGCGCGACGTGCGGCGAGCGCATGCATCAGTCCCGTGACGCAGGCCGCACCGGCCATGTCGCCTTTCATGTCCTCCATGCTCGCGGAAGGCTTGATTGAAATGCCGCCGGTGTCGAAGCAGACGCCCTTGCCGATGAACGCGACGGGGGCATCCCCCTTCCTTCCGCCGTTCCAGCGCATGACCACGACGCGGCTTTCGTGCGCCGATCCCTGGCCGACGCCCAGCAGCGCATTCATGCCGAGCTTCCTGAGCGCAGGCACGTCGAGCACCTCAACGGCCACGCCGAGCTTTTTCAGTTGGCGCGCCCGGCGGGCGAATTCTTCCGGATAGAGCACGTTGGCGGGCTCATTGACGAGATCGCGCGCCAGCGTGACGCCGTCGCCGAGCGCGGCGCGCTCGGCATAGGCCCTGCGCGCGCCGGCGACATCGGCCACCGCGATCGTCACGTCGCGGCGCTGCGGCTTCTCGGGCTCGTCCTCCTTGCGCTTCGTCTTGTAACGGTCGAATTCATAGGCGCGGAGCCGCGCGCCGAGCGCAAGATCCGCCGCTTCGTCGCCGCGCATGGCGCGTGCGGGAAGTTCGGCGAAAATGGTGGCGTCACTCGCGCCAGCCGGCAATCGACCCATGGCGATGCCGCCGAATTTCAGCACATCCTTCGGCGCGAGGGTGCCGCTTTTGCCGAGGCCGAGGACGATCAGCCGATCCGCCTTGAGCCCCGCCGGCACGGCGAGTTCGAGCGCCGCACCGTTCTTGCCGGTGAAGCGCTCCGCCGCGGCGGCCTGCCTGAGCAGATCCCTCGCCGGCGCGATCGCCCGCGCGGTCGCCGAGCCGAAGGTCAATCCTTCGCCGCAGAAGACGACCAGAACGCCCTTGGCGGGCGGTTTCAGCGGGCCGAAATCAAACGTGAGCCGGGAGGGCATGGTCGGGAGATCCTTCGTTGCAGAGGGCGTCGTGCCCGCGGGCGGGAGCGGCGGGCCTTCCGGCTCCATATGCCGCGCCGCCGCGGCCGCTGCAAAGCCCCCGCCGCCGGCCTGGGTGGCGCGCACGGCCTGCCCGGCCGGCGCGGCGAACCGCCGGCTTCATTGCAACTATTTGAAATTCATGTATTTTCCGTGCCCCTGCGAGAAGGGAGGGCGGCTCGCGGCGCATACCGCCCGCGACGGTTGTCGCTCCCCGGATTAAGATTTTATTGTGCATGTTCAAAGGCTTTGCCTTCGCAGAGCCACTTTGTGCAGCGATCAAGACGGGCTGATCGGGGAAGGGCTTGAGGGTTCGCGGCGGCGCCGGGAGGGAGCGGCCTGCCGCGGATGCCAAGTCGATCGGAGGGGGACGGCGCCGCCCATGGGCTCCATCAACCGATACATCGTGCGCACGACGGCGGCGGCCTTCGTGATCGTGCTCGCGTGTCTGACCGCCGTCATCTGGGTGACGCAGGCGCTGCGCGACATCGATATCATGACCAACCAGGGGCAGACGATCCTGGTCTTCATCGGCCTCACCAGTCTCATCATCCCGCTGCTCGTGCTGGTGATCGCGCCCATCGCGCTGGTGATCGCGATCGCGCACGTGCTCAACAAGCTGTCGACCGACAGCGAAATCATCGTCATGAACGCCGCCGGCATGTCTCCGTGGCGGCTGTTCCGCGGCTTTCTGCTCGTCGCGATCGGCGTGTCGCTGCTGGTGGCGGTGATCAGCGCCTATTTCGCCCCCAAGGGCCTGCGAATGCTGCGCGACTGGCTGACGGCCGTGCGGGCCAATGTCGTCGCGACGGTGCTGCAACCCGGTCGCTTCACCACGCTCGAGTCGGGCGTGACGCTCTTCATCCGCGCGCGCGAACGCAACGGCCAGTTGCTCGGCATCTTTCTCGACGACCAGCGCAACCCGCGCGAAGGCATCACGGTCATGGCCGAGGCCGGCGAGTTGATCGACAACAAGAATGGAACCTTCCTGGTGCTGCTGAACGGCAATCTCCAGCGCCACGAGGCCGGTCAGCGCGACCCGAACATCGTGAGCTTTGATCGCTACGCCTTCGATCTGTCGCAATACACGGGCGGCCCGGCCGCGATCAAATATTCGATTCGCGAACGCTATCTCTGGCAGCTCCTGTTTCCCGACCCGACCGACCAGCTCTACATCGAACAGCCCGGCCAGTTCCGCGCCGAACTGCACGATCGGCTGATCGCGCCGATCTATCCGATCGCCTTCGCCGTCATCGCCTACGCCTATCTCGGCGCGCCACGGACGAACCGGCAGAGCCGCACGATGTCGCTTTTCGGGGCGATCGGGGCGGTGGCGACGCTGCGCCTCATCGGTTTCGCCTCCACCGTATTCGGCGCCGCCGTGCCCTGGATGCTGTTGCTGCAATACGTCGCTCTCGCGCTGACCTTCGGTTTCGGTCTGCACGTCATCGGCCGCGGGCTCATTCTCGAACCTCCCCAATTCGTGACCGACGCGGTCGACCGGTTGAGCCAACGGATCAGTCGGCGTTTCGCGATGGAATGACGCGCCTCTCATGCCGGTCTTCAGCGGAATATTGTCGCGTTATTTCGGGTTGCGCTTTCTCGGCGCCGTGGCCGCGGTGTTTCTCGGCCTGTTTGCCCTGGTCGCCCTGCTCGACTACATCGAGATGATGCGACGCGCGAGCGACATCCCGCATGTCTCGATCGCGCTCGTGGCCAAGACCTCCTTCTACCGGGTGCCGCAGGTCGTCGAACGCATCCTGCCGTTCTGCGTGCTGATCGGCGCCATGGCGAGCTATCTCAACCTGTCCCGCCGGCTCGAACTGGTGATCGCCCGCTCGGTCGGCATGTCGGCCTGGCAGTTCATAACGCCAGCGCTCGTGATCGCGTTTCTGATCGGGGTCTTCGCGACCGCCGTCTACAATCCTGCCGCGGCTTTGCTGCGGGAACAGTCGAAACGCTACGAAGCGGAACTGTTCGGCCGGACGCTGACCGGCCTCGGCGGGTCCGGCGGAAGCTTCTGGGCGAGCCAGCGCAACGAGAACGGCCTGGCCATCATCAACGCCAAGTCGAGCCGCGACCAGGGCATCGCGCTGACCGGCGTCACGGTGTTCATCTTCGACAAGGACAATCATTTCACGCAGCGCGTGGAGGCACGCGCCGCCACCCTCGAGCCCGGCGTCTGGCGGCTGAGCGACGCGCGCGTCTACCGGCTCGGCACGCGCCCCGTCGATACGCCGATCTTCGAACTGAGGACCAATCTGACCCCGGAACAGGTGCGCGAAAGTTTCGCCACGCCGGAGACCGTGCCGTTCTGGGACCTTCCCTTCTACATCAAGGTCGCCGAGAACGCGGGGCTGGTCGCCGCCGGCTACAAGGTGCAGTTCCAGAATCTGCTGGCGCGGCCCTTCCTGCTCGCCGCCATGGTGTTCGTCGCGGCGGCGGTCAGCCTGAGGTTCTTCCGCTTCGGCGGGATCCAGAAAATGGTTTTGGGTGGCATCACGGCGGGGTTTCTGCTTTATGTCCTGGCCAAGGTAACCGAGGACTTGAGCAAAGCCGAGCTGATGCATCCGGTGACGGCGGCTTGGCTGCCGGTCGTTGCCGGGGCCATGACGGGGTTTATCGCGTTGCTGTATCAGGAGGACGGGTGATGGCGACGCCCTCGCGCGCGCGTCCGCCCGCGGTTGTCTTCCGCCGCGGCCTTGCCGCCCTGTCCGCCGTCCTCGCCCTCGTGGCGTGGGGATGGCCGGTCGCGCCTGCGCCGGCCCAGCAGCAGATCGAATTCCCGAAGCTGCCGCCGCCCAAACGGACCGCCGTGGCGCCGCCGGGGCAGGCACAAATGCTCGTGCAGGCGAACGAGATCGATTACGACTACGCCAATCACCGCGTCTCCGCGGTGGGCAATGTGCAGATCTACTACAAGGGCGCGCGGCTCGAGGCCGACCGCGTCATCTACGACCAGACCACGAAACGCCTGCACGCGGAAGGCAATGTGCGCCTCACCGAGGCCAATGGCGAGGTCACCCACGGCGAGATCATGGATCTCTCGGACGATTATCGCGACGGCTTCGTCGACTCGCTCAGACTCGACGCGCCCGATCAGACGCGTTTTGCCGCGGCGCGCGCCGAGCGCAGCGCCGGCAATTTCACGGTGTTTCACAGCGGCGTCTACACCGCCTGCGCGCCCTGCAAGGACGACCCGCGCAAGCCGCCGCTGTGGCAGGTGAAAGCCGCGCGGATCATCCATGATCAGGGCGAGAAGATGATCTATTTCGAGGACGCGCGCCTCGAATTCTTCGGCCAGCCGCTTGCCTGGCTGCCCTATTTCTCGACGCCCGATCCGACGGTCAAGCGCAAGACCGGCCTGCTGATACCGACGATTTCAAGCAAGTCGAGCTACGGTGCGGCGCTCGAGGTGCCCTATTATTGGGCGCTCGCCCCGAACTACGACGCAACCCTGGCACCGATGATCACGACCAAGCAGGGCCTGTTGCTGCAGGGCGAGTTCCGCCAGCGCCTGCTCAACGGCGCCTATGAAATCCGCGCGGCCGGCATCTATCAGCTCGACAAGGACTACTTCATCCGCAGCGACGGCACCACGACGCCGGGCTATCGCGACTGGCGCGGCAGCGTGGAGAGCTCCGGTCTGTTCGCGCTCAATGACAAGTGGGTGTGGGGCTGGGATGCGGTGATGTTGTCGGACAAGACCTTCCTTCAGGACTACAACCCGCATCTGTCCGCCTATCGCATCAACGACGCGCTGCAGACCGCGCCCAGCGAGGGCACGTCGCAGATCTTTCTGGTCGGCCGCGGCAACCGCAGCTACTTCGAGGCACGCTCGATCTATTACCTCGGCTTCTCCGAAGCCGACGTGCAAAACCAGATCCCCGTGATCCATCCGGTCATCGACTACAAGTACACGCTCGACCATCCCGTGCTCGGGGGCGAGCTCGGCTTCAAAGCGAACTTCACCAGCCTGTCGCGCAACGAGGCGAACTTCGATGCCATCAGCAAATCGGTCCTGACCGGGAGTTTCGGCAACCAGTGTCTGACCGCCGACCCGGCGATCAAGACGCCTTCGACCTGCCTGCTGCGCGGCTTTCCGGGCGTCTACAATCGCTTCTCGGCGGAGGCGGAATGGCGCAAGACCTTCACCGACCCGCTCGGCCAGCAATGGACGCCCTTTGCCTCGGTGCGTGCCGATCTCGCCACGCTGCACGTCGACAACAACCCGAGCGTGGCGAATTTCCTGAGCCCGGGGGACAGCGATCTCGCGCGCGCCATGCCGGCCGTCGGTCTCGAATACCGCTATCCTTTCATCAGCGTGGAATCCTGGGGCACGCAGACGATCGAGCCCATCGCTCAGATCATTGCGCGCCCGAACGAAACCCAGATCGGACGCTGGCCGAACGAGGACGCGCAGACGCTCATTTTCGACGACAGCAACCTGTTCCGGGTCGACAAATTCTCCGGCTGGGACCGCGTCGAAGGCGGCGGGCGCGCCAATTACGGCGTGCAGTACACGGCGCAATTCAACCACGGCGGCTTCGTGAACGCCCTGTTCGGCCAGTCCTATCAGCTCTTCGGACGCAACTCCTTTGCCGTCGCCGATACGGCCAATACCGGCCTCGACAGCGGTCTCGACACCACGCGATCGGACTACGTGGCCCGTCTCGCCTATCAACCGAACAGCATCTACACCTTCACCTCGCGCTTCCGGTTCGACAACGACACCTTCACGGTGCGTCGCCTGGAACTGGAAGGATCGGCCCGGTTCGATCGCTGGAGCGCGAGCCTGCTCTACGGCGATTATGCGGCGCAGCCCGACATCGGCTTCCTGGACCGCCGACAAGGCATCCTCGGCTCCGGTTCGATCAAGCTCGACGCCAACTGGGTGCTGCTTGGAGCCGCCCGCTACGATATCAATGCCGGCAAGTTCGACCAGACCAGGATCGGGCTCGGCTATGTCGACGATTGCCTCATCTTGGCCCTGAATTACATTACAAACTACACCTACAGCGGCAATCCGGTCGCCGACCATCAGATCATGCTGCAGCTCAGCCTGCGCACTCTGGGCGGCACCTCGGTGAGCCAGAACGTCGGCAGCCTCGGCGGGCTATGACTGCGTTCGCGAGGCGGGACGCCGACGCAAGAGACGTCGCCATGCCGATCAGGATATCTTTCTTCCCTGTCGTTCGTCGCGGGCTTGCGCGTGCCGTGCTCGCGGCCGCCCTGTGCATGCCGGGCTTCGCCCTCGCGCAGGTGGTGGTGGTCGCCAACGGCTCGCCCATCACCGAGTTCGACATTCAACAGCGCACCAAATTGATCGCCACCTCGACGCACAAAACGCCGACCCGGCAGGAGGTGATCAACGAGCTGATCGACGACCGGCTGAAGATTGCCAAAGCCAAGAGTTACGGCTTCGAGGTGAGCAAGCAGCAGGTCGACAATGCCTTTGAAAGCATGGCCAAGCGCCAGGGCATATCGGTGCAGCAGTTCACGCAGTTTCTCGAGCGAGCCGGGATCGCGCCGAGCGCCGTGAAGGCACGCATCAAGGCCGAGCTGACCTGGAACGAACTGGTGCGCGGCCGCTATTCGGCCAGCCTTCAGGTCGGCGACGCCGACATCGCCAGGGCGCTGCGCGACCGCAACGCCGATGCTCATACCGTCGATTATGTCTATACGCTCTATCCCGTAACGGTCGTCGTGCCGGCCGGTTCGCCCCCTGCCGTCATCGAAGCGAAACGGCGCGAGGCCGAGAATCTGCGCAGCCGGTTTACCACGTGCAAGGAAGGGTTGGCGCTCGCGCGCGCGCTGCGCGACGTCGCCGTGCGCGAGCCGATTACCCGCGCCTCCGGCGACCTGCCGCAGCAGACCCGCGACGTGCTCGGCAATCTCGAGCTCGGTCATCTGACGGCGCCGGAAGTCACCTCGCAGGGCTTGCAGATGTTCGCGTTGTGCGACAAGAAACAGATCAGCGGGGAATCACCGCTGCGGCAGCAGGTGCGTGAGGAAATCTATAACCGGCGGTTCGAGGCGGAGTCGAAACGTTTCCTGGAAGAACTGCGCAAATCGGCAATGATCGAATACAAGACACGATGAGCGCCCCCCGCGGTCTTCCTCTTGCGGTCACCTTGGGCGAAGCGGCCGGTATCGGTCCCGATCTGACGTTGACACTATGGCTGAAGCGGCGGGAGCTCGACCTGCCGCCTTTCTATATTCTGGCCGACGCGGACTTCCTGCGCCGGCGCGCGACACTGCTGGGGCTCGACCTGCCGCTCGCCCATGTCGCGCCCGAGGAGGCGGCGAGCGCCTTTGTCCGCGCGCTGCCGGTGGCCGACCTCGGCCTTCGCGTCTCCGCGGCGCCCGGCCGGCCCGACGAGACGAGCGCCCCCGCCGCGATCGCCTCCATCCGCCGCGCGGTGGCCGACGTGCTTGCGGGCCGTGCGGCAGCGGTCGTCACCAACCCGATCGCGAAGAACGTCCTTTACCGTTCCGGTTTTGCGGAACCCGGCCACACCGAATTTCTGGCGGCGCTCGCCGCCGAAGCGACACGCAGGCCGGTGCGGCCGGTCATGATGCTCTGGTCGAACGAACTCGCCGTGGTACCGGTGACCATACACCTGCCGCTGCGCGACATTTTCGCCCATCTGAGCACGGACCTCATCGTCGCGACGGGGCGGATCGCGGCACGCGACCTCGCGGCGCGTTTTCGCATCCCGCGCCCGCGCCTTGCCGTCGCCGCGCTCAATCCGCATGCGGGAGAGGACGGCGCGATGGGGGAGGAGGACCGCGACATCGTGGCGCCTGCCGTGGCCGCGCTCAAGGCCGACGGGATCGACGCGCGGGGACCGTTGCCGGCCGACACGCTGTTCCACGCGGCCGCGCGCGCCGCCTATGACGTCGCGCTCTGCATGTATCACGATCAGGCCTTGATCCCGATCAAGACCCTGGCCTTCGACCGCGCCGTCAATGTGACGCTCGGCCTGCCCTTTGTTCGCACCTCGCCCGACCACGGCACGGCGTTCGACATCGCGGGCACCGGACGCGGCGATGCCTCGAGCCTTGTCGCGGCGATCAGACTCGCCGCGCGGCTTGCCGCGACAGAGCCGATCTCGGTGTCGCGACCATAGCCCGCGCGATGGGCCGGATCGACGACTTGCCGCCGCTTCGCGACGTCATTCGCCGCCACGGCCTGAGCGCGAAAAAATCGCTCGGGCAGAATTTTCTTCTTGATCTCAACCTGACCGCGCGCATCGCCCGCGCGGGCGGCGCGCTCGACGGGGTCACCGTCGTCGAGGTGGGAGCGGGGCCGGGCGGGCTCACTCGCGCGCTGCTCGCGCAAGGCGCCCGACGCGTGATCGCGATCGAACGCGATCCTCGCGCGATCGCGGCGCTTGCCGAGATCGCCGCACGCGAACCGGATCGGTTGACGATCGTGGAGGGCGACGCGCTCGCCATCGACGTCCGCGCCCATCTGCAGGGCGCCCGCGCGCGGGTCATCGCCAATCTTCCCTATAACATCGGGACCGCGCTGCTCGTGAACTGGCTTTGCGTCGAACCCTGGCCGCCGTGGTACGATGCGCTCGTCCTGATGTTCCAGCGCGAAGTGGCCGAGCGGATCGTGGCCGGGCCGGGCAGCAAGAGCTACGGACGCCTTTCGGTGCTCAGCGGCTGGCGCTGCGATGCCCGGATCATGTTCAACGTATCGCCCAGCGCCTTCGTGCCGCGACCGAGCGTCACATCGTCCGTGGTGCGGCTGGTGCCGCGGCCGTTGCCGGCCGCCTGCAGTCTCGACGCGCTGCAGCGCGTGACCGAAGCCGCCTTCAACCGGCGACGCAAAATGCTCCGGCAGAGCCTCACAACGCTCGGGGTCGACGTGCTCGCCCTGCTCGAACGCGCGAGGGTGGAACCGACGGCGCGGGCCGAAGACATCCCCGTCGACGGCTTCGCGGCGCTCGCGCGTGCTCTCGAGTCTATGCAAGCTTCTTCAGATCCGCCAGCAGGCGCGCCACGAAGCGCTCGAGATCAGGCGGATTGACGCGCTTGAGGCGTTCGGCAGCGAGGATCGCGCGCAACCGCGCGAAGCTCTTGTCGAGATCGCGGTTGACCAGGATATAGTCGTATTCGCGCCAGTGGGCGATTTCCTCGGCGGCATTGCGCAAGCGCCGCGCAATCGTTGCGCCGCTGTCCTCGGCGCGTCGTTCGAGCCGTGCCCGTAACTCGGCGGCCGACGGGGGCAGCACGAACACGGTCACGACGTCCTCGCGCATTTTCTTGACGAGCTGACGCGCACCCTGCCAATCGATGTCGAACAGCACGTCGCGCCCCTCCGCGAGCGCACGCTCGACCGGCTCGCGCGGGGTACCGTAACAATGGCCGTGCACCTCGGCCCATTCCAGCAGTTCGCCACCGTCGCGCATCGCCTCGAAGCGGCGTTGGGTGACGAAATGATAGTGCACCCCGTCGATCTCGCTGCCGCGTCGCGCGCGCGTCGTTACCGACACCGACAGGGTGACGTTCTCTTCCTGTTCGAGCAGGCTGCGCGTCAGCGTGGTCTTGCCCGCTCCGGAAGGAGACGACAGGACCAACATGACGCCGCGGCGGCCGATTTCATCCAATCCGCTCATTCGAGATTCTGCACCTGCTCGCGGAACTGTTCGACCACGATTTTCAAATCCAAGCCGATCTTGGTGAGCTCGACGTCGTTCGCCTTGGCCGTCAGCGTATTGGCCTCACGGTGCATCTCCTGGGCGAGAAAATCCAGGCGCCGGCCGACGGGACCGCCTTCCTCGAGCAGCCGTTGCGCCTGCGCCACGTGCGCGGCGAGCCGATCGAGCTCCTCGCGGATGTCCGTCCTGCTCGCGATCAGGACGGCCTCCTGATGCAGGCGATCGGCATCGAACCGGTCGCGCGCATCGAGCAGCAGGGCGATCTGCGCTTCCATCCGTTCCCTGATCGCCTCCGGCCGGCGGCCGGGCGCGGCCTCGGCCCGTGCGACGAGCGCGCCGATTTCCTCAAGCCGCGTCGCCAGAACACGGGCGAGCGTTGCGCCCTCCGCGCGACGGTTGGCGATCAGAGCCGAGAGCGTCGCCGAAAAATCCTCGACGATCGCCGCCTCCGCCGCGCGGCGCGCGTCCTCGTCCTCGATCTCGCCGATCTCGACGATCCCCTTGAGGGACAGCACCGCGTCGAGCGTGGGCGGGGCGGCACCGATTCGCGCGGCCAGGTCCTTGAGCCTCGCCATCAACGCGGCGAGCACCTCTTCGTTGATCCGGATGCCGGGCGGAATCCCCTTGCGTTCGACCGTCAGGCTCGCATGGATGGTGCCGCGCGCAAGCGCGGCCGCCGCACGACTGCGCGCGGGCAGCTCGACGGCGTCCCAGCCGGGCGGCAGCCGGAAGCGCAGGTCGAGACCCTTGGCATTGACCGACTTGATTTCCCAGCTCCAGGCATAGCCGCCGCCCCCGCCCTGGCCGCGAGCAAATCCGGTCATGCTCGATAAGGCCATGGCTGTCGATCTCGTTCGTGGACCGCAGGAGACATCATTGCGATCTTGGGGCAGGTTCCGATCGGATTGCGTCGGCGCCGTCACGGCGGGGAGCCCGCAAGGGGCGACGAAGCAAGCCGGAGCGAGCATAGTCGATTCTGGGTGGCTTCGCTGCGCTCGCCACGCGCTCCCCGTGACGGCTCACGATCACCGGATCGGCGCGCGAGCTGCGCTCACCTGGCCGCGCGGGCGCGCGGTCGCAAGGGGAGCCGCCGCAGGGCCGGCGGCACGGGGTGCCGATCAGCGAACGGTCGGATCGGGCGGCGGCGTCGGCGGCGCAAACAGCTGTTCCCGGCTCGGCGGTTCCTTGCCCGACTGATCCTTCTTCTGTTCGAGGCTGCGCAGCTTCGCCACGTTCTTGAGGTGCTGCTCGTAGCTCTCCGCGAACAAATGGCCGCCGGTTCCGTCGGCGACGAAATAGAGATCCTTGGTGCGCGCGGGATTGGCGACCGCATCGAGCGAAGCGCGGCCGGGGTTCGTGATCGGCCCCGGCGGCAGCGCATCGATGAGATAGGTGTTGTAGGGCGTCGCCTGCTCCATCTCGCTCTTGGTAAGCGGATGGCCGAGCGAGCCCTTGCCCCGGGTGAGGCCGTAGATGATCGTCGGATCGGATTGCAGGCGCATCTTGCGCTTGAGCCGATTGATGAAGACGGCCGCCACGCGCGAGCGCTCGTCGGGGCGACCGGTTTCCTTCTCGACGATGGAGGCGAGCGTGAGCAGTTCCTCCGGCGAACGCAACGGCAGATCGGGCGAGCGGTGTTCCCAGACCTCGCGCAGCACACGGCTGCTCTCCTGTTCCATGCGCCGGATCAGTTGTTCGCGCGTCGTGCCGAGCGTGAACTTGTAGGTATCCGGCAGCAGGGTTCCCTCCGGCGGAATGTCCTTGATCGGTCCGGTGAGCGCGTCATCGGCGAGCAGCCGGGCCACCACCTGTTCCGACGTCAAACCTTCCGGCACGGTGAACGTGTGTTGCACGACGCGCCCTTCGATCATGGTCTCCACGACGCGCGCCATGCTCGCGTGCTTCTCGAACTTGTACTCGCCGTATTTCAGTTCGCCGCGCGCCTTGAGCACGATGACTCCGCCGACGAAGATCCACGGCTGGTCGATCACGCCCTCACGTTCGAGCAGTTCGGCAATCGCGCGCACGCCGATATTGCGGGGGATGTTGACGACCTTGTCCTGAACGAGCGGCCCGGGGGCATCGAAACGCTGCTTTCCGAAGAACAGCGCGGCGCCGACCGCGACGGTCACCAGCACCAGGGTCATGAATACCGCGTTTCCGGCGATCACCAGCGGATGACGCACCCGCCTGGAACGCCGCGTGGGCAGCGGCACGCGTTCCGGCTCGAGCGCGGCGCGCGGCGAGCGCGGCGCCAGCGGCCGGTTGACGATCGGCAGCTCGCGCTGCGCTCCGCCTTCGGCCGACGCGTCGCTCGCCGCAGCCTCGCCGTGTTCGAAGGGACCCGAATTCACGCGCGCGTTCCCGCTGTTCCAATGGTCGGCGTCTCCGCGCCGCGGCCACGGGAAAACCCTATTGAATTCGCGGGAAGAATTATGGCGAAAGCAGGGACCAAGGCCGGCACCGGGGTGTCAGTGGCCGGCATAGCGGCGGAAGATCAACGACGCATTGGTGCCGCCGAAACCGAACGAATTGGACAGCGCGACATTGATGTCGCGCTTGCGCGCCTGGTGCGGGACGAGATCGATCGGCGTCTCGACCGACGGATTGTCGAGATTGATGGTCGGCGGTGCGATGCCGTCGCGGATGGCGAGGATCGAGAAGATCGCCTCGACGGCGCCGGCGGCGCCGAGCAGATGGCCGATGCAGGACTTGGTCGACGACATCGAGATGCGGCCCGCGGCATTGCCGACCAGCCTCTGCACCGCGCCGAGCTCGATCTCGTCTCCCATCGGCGTCGACGTGCCGTGAGCGTTGATGTAGTCGATATCGCCGGGGGAAAGACAGGCCCGCTTGATCGCGGCGCTCATGCAGCGAAACGCACCGTCGCCGTCGGGCGCGGGCGCGGTGATGTGATAGGCATCGCCCGAAAGCCCGTAGCCGATCAGCTCGGCATAGATTTTTGCGCCGCGCGCCCTGGCATGATCGAGCGCCTCGAGCACGACGATTCCCGCGCCCTCGCCCATCACAAAGCCGTCGCGGTCGCGGTCATAGGGCCGCGACGCGCGCGTCGGTTCCTCGTTGAAGCCCGTCGAGAGCGCGCGCAACGCCGCAAAACCCGCAAGCGAGATGCGGTTGACAGGCGATTCCGTGCCGCCCGCGAGCATGACGTCCGCGTCGCCGAGCGCAATCAGGCGCGCGGCGTCGCCGATGGCATGCGCGCCGGTCGAACAGGCCGTGACGACCGCGTGATTGGGCCCCTTGAGCCCGAATTCGATCGACACATAGCCGGAGGCGAGGTTGATGATGCGGCCGGGTATGAAGAAGGGCGTGACCCGCCGCGGGCCTTTTTCATGCAGCGTCACCGCGACATTGGCGATGCCCTCGATCCCGCCGATGCCGGAACCGATCAGCACGCCCGTGCGGGCCTGCTCCTCGGCGCTGCGCGGGTGCCAGCCGGCGTCGTCAAGCGCCTGCCGCGCGGCGCACAGGGCGAAGACGATGAACTCGTCGACCTTGCGCTGCTCCTTCGGCTCCATCCAATCGTCGGGATTGTAGCTGCCGTTGCTGCCGTCGCCGCGGGGAATCTGGCAGGCGATCCTGCAGGCGAGATCGGACACGTCGAAACGATCGACCTTGCGAGCGCCGCTCTCGCCCTTGATCAGGCGCGACCACGTGGTCTCGACGCCGCAGCCGAGCGGAGTCACCATGCCCATGCCGGTGACGACGACGCGATTCATCGCTCGCTCCGAGCCAATTTCGTGCTCCTGCGCTCCGCCGAGCCGGGCATAGCTCGTCAGCCGGGGAAAAATTGATGCTTCCGAGCGGTCACGCCGGCTGTCGTTTCAGCTCTTGGCGTTCTTTTCGAGAAACTTGACCGCGTCACCGACCGTCAAAATGGTCTCGGCGGCGTCATCCGGAATTTCGCAGCCAAATTCTTCTTCGAATGCCATGACGAGCTCAACCGTGTCGAGACTGTCGGCGCCAAGATCGTCGATGAAGCTTGCCTGATCCGTCACTTTGTCGGGCTCGACCCCGAGATGCTCCACGACGATCTTTTTAACCCGCTCGGCAATGTCACTCATCGTTCCAACCTCGTGTTTTAGATTGGGCCGCAATCAGGAGGCGATCGCAGCCAACGCGGTACGGCCTCGTCGTGGTGACGGTGGCGAGACGAAATCCCGACCGCGGAGCAACTCCGCCGGCGGCCGCCCCAGCCGGGCCGATTGTCGGTTACCACACTTCATATGCGTTGACTAGCAGCGAGAGTTTAGCTGTCTACCCACTGAAATGCCACGCCTTTCCGTATCAGATCATGGCCATGCCGCCGTTGACGTGAATGGTCTGTCCGGTGACGTAACCGGCCTCGTCGGAGGCCAGATAGACCGCCGCCGCGGCGACGTCGGCGGGACTGCCCAGCTTCGCCATCGGCACCTTCGCGAGAATGGCCTCGCGCTGCTTGTCGTTGAGCTTGTCGATCATGGCCGAGGCGATGATGCCGGGGGCGATGCAATTGGCGGTGACGTTCCGCCGCGCATATTCCCAGGCCACGGACTTGAGCATGCCGACCATGCCCGCCTTGGAAGCGGTGTAATTGCCTTGTCCCGGGTTGCCGGTAAAGCCCACCACGGAGGAAATGCCGATCACCCGCCCGAAGCGGCGGCGCATCATGCCTTTGACCGCAGCGCGCGTCAGACGAAAGGTGGCGGTGAGATTGACCGCGATGACCCGCTCCCAGTCCTCGTCCCGCAATTGCACGAAGAGATTGTCGCGATTGATTCCGGCATTGGCAACGAGAATGTCGAGTTTCTCGAGCTTCGCTTCCACCGCGGGAACGAGCGCTTCGGCCGCCTCCGCATCGCCGAGATCGCAGGGAAAGACATGTGCACGCTCGCCCAAGTCGCGCGCCAGCGCGTCGAGCTGTTCGCGCCGCGTGCCGGACACCGCGACGGTTGCGCCCTGTCGGTGCAGTGCACGTGCGATCTCGCCGCCGAGCGCACCGGTCGCGCCGGTGACGAGCGCGACCCTGCCCGTCAGATCGAACATCATGACATCCTCCCCGCTTTGAACGCGGCGACCTCCTCCGGACTGCCGATGGCCGCGACTTTCGCGTCCTCCACGATGCGCTTGATCAGGCCCGACAACACCTTGCCGGCCCCGATCTCGTAAAATCGCGCAACCCCGGCCTCCGCCATGGCGAGTACGGATTCGCGCCAGCGCACGGTGCCGGTGACTTGCGCGATCAATGCCTGGACGATCTCCTCGGGAGTGCGCAGCGGCTGCGCCGAGATGTTCGCGACGACGGGGACGACGGGGGGTCGGACCGTAACCTTGGCGAGGGCTTCCGCCATGGCGGCGGCGGCCGGTTGCATCAATGTGCAGTGAAAGGGAGCGGACACCGGCAGCAGCATGGCGCGGCGCGCACCCCGGTTCTTGGCGATTGCAACCGCCCGCTCGACCGCGGCCTTGTGGCCCGAGACCACCACCTGCCCGCCGCCATTGTCGTTGGCGGCCTGACAGACCTCGCCTTGCGCGGCTTCGGCGGCGACCGCCGCCGCGGCATCGAAGTCAAGCCCGATCAACGCTGCCATGGCGCCGATGCCGACGGGCACGGCCTTCTGCATCGTCCGGCCGCGGATCCGCAGCAATTGCGCGGCGTCCTGGATCGAAAAGGTGCCGGCGGCCGCGAGCGCCGAATACTCGCCGAGCGAATGGCCGGCGACAAACCGTGCGTCCCGCCCGAGATCGAGGCCGGTTTCGGCCTCGAGCACGCGCGTGACCGCAAGCGAGACCGCCATCAAGGCCGGCTGCGCGTTCTCGGTGAGGGTGAGCATCTCCGCCGGACCCTCGAAAATGATCGCGGACAGCTTGACGCCGAGCGCGGCGTCGACTTCGTCAAAGACCTGCCGCGCGACCGGGAAATTGTCGGCGAGCGCCTTGCCCATGCCGACGCTCTGGCTTCCCTGCCCCGGAAATACGAACGCGGCCCCCATGCCGTCCCTCTCTCCCCGCACGCGCGCTGAATCGACAAATCGGGCCGAAAGACACCCGCAGAAAGCGGCTGTCAACCTTGCGCCGGAGGGTTCCGGCCGGCACGGCCCCCGGAATTCGAGGCCGTGCGGCGGCCGCCTTGCGTTTTGGGCCAGTTTCCCTATAACCCCTCCGCTCCGCATGCGATCCCCGGTTGGGAGCTGAACGGATGGCCGGCGCAGGCCGCTTCGCGGTCGGGTCGGCAGGGCGCGGTGACGCCCGGCATCCCGTGTTCCCGCCTTCAGAGCATTCGAGCCTTTCCCGAAGGGCTCGAGGGGCTAGGCGCCGGGATCGTGGCGGATGAATGAGGTTGGGAAAGGCATCCATGCCGCTATACGAACATGTCTATCTTGCGCGCCCGGACCTGAGCGCGCAGCAGGTCGAGGAACTGACCGCGCAGCTTTCCTCCGTCATCGGGCAGATGGGCGGGAAGGTCACCAAGAGCGAATATTGGGGCCTGAAGTCCCTCGCCTACCGCATCCGCAAGAACCGCAAGGCGCACATGACGCTCCTGAACGTCGATGCGCCGGCGGCCGCGCTCAACGAGATCGAGCGACAGGAAAGGCTGAACGAGGACGTGCTGCGATATCTGACCGTCCGCGTCGAGTCGTTGGAGGACGGTCCCTCGGCGATGATGCGCAAGGCGGAGCGCGACCGCGACGAGCGTGGATCGCGGCGCGAGCGCCGTGCGCGGGAGGACGGGGCAGAGGAAAGCGAGCCCGCAGAGGAAGCGGAGGAATAGACCATGGCTCTGGCACCGCAGGGCGGCGCGCGCCGTCCCTTCTTCCGTCGACGCAAGACCTGTCCGTTCTCCGGCGCCAACGCGCCGAAGATCGATTACAAGGACGTCAAGCTTCTGCAGCGCTATATTTCGGAGCGCGGCAAGATCGTTCCGAGCCGCATCACCGCGGTCTCGGCCAAGAAGCAGAGAGAGCTCGCGCTGGCGATCAAGCGCGCGCGTTTTCTCGGCCTCTTGCCCTACGTGATCAAATAGCGGAGGACGCGCGACGAAGGGTCGATCAACGCGACGGCGCCGTGCCGCGCACGGCTCCCGATCTTCCCTCCTTCGTCGTCGACGCCTCCTCATCTGAATGGTTGGGACGGAACCGTGCTCCGTCTCTAACCGCTCGAACGAACGGAGCGGGACAGCTGGCGATGTTTCAGAACGTGCTCATCGGACTGGGCGGCGGTGCGGCCGGGGCGCTGTTGTTCGCCTCGGTGAGCTCGGGTTCGTGGCTTTCCGTCCTGCTGTTCTACCTCGCGCCGCTGCCGATGATGATCGCGGGCATCGGCTGGAGCCATTGGGCGGCAATGGCCGGCGCGCTCGTCGGCGCGTTCACGCTCGGCGCCGCTTTCAGCTCGATGTTCTTCTTCGCCTTCCTCGCGGTGGCAGGCCTTCCTGCCTGGTGGCTGTCCTATCTCGCGATGCTGGCGCGGCCGCGCGCCGAGACGCCGGCCGCGACCGGGCTCGAATGGTATCCGGCCGGCCGCCTGGTGTTGTGGGCCTCCCTGCTCGCGATGCTGGTGGTGCTGGCCGCCGTACCGATGTTCGGGCTGACGGGCGAGGCCTTCCGCCGCGGCATGCGCGAGGCGTTGACGCAACTGTTCCGGATCGAGACCGATACGCCGCCCAACGCGCCGCTCGTCATTCCGGGGGTCGCCGATCCCGAGCGCGTCATCGACGTGCTGGCCGCCGCGGTCCCGCTGGCGGCCGCGGCCATTGCCACCGTGACCAACGCGGTCAACCTCTGGCTCGCGGGCCGCGTGGTGAAACTGTCGGGGCGTCTTGCGCGGCCCTGGCCCGTGCTTGCCGACATGCGCCTGCCGCCCGCCGCGGCCATGGCGCTGCTGGCGGCCGTGGGACTGAGCTTCGCAGGCGGTCTCGTCGGCATCGCCGCCGGCGTCGCCGCCGCGAGCCTGCTGATGGCCTACGGCTTCGTCGGTTTTGCCGTGCTGCATGCGGTCACGGACGGGCTGCCGACGCGCGGCATGATTCTCGGCGCCGCCTATGCCTCGGTCTTTCTGATCGGTTGGCCCATTTTCGGCGCCTGCGCGCTCGGCCTGGTCGATACCGTCGTCGACCTGCGCGGGCGCGCGGCGCGCAGGCGCGGCCGCGGCGACCCGGGTGAACGAGGATGACCGCACTCATCGCAAGGAGAGAGAACCGATGGAAGTGATCCTGCTCGAACGTGTCGGCAAGTTTGGCCAGATGGGCGACGTCGTCCGTGTCAAGGACGGCTTCGCCCGCAATTTCCTGCTGCCGCGCGGCAAGGCGCTGCGCGCGACGCCGGAGAACAAGCAGCGCTTCGAAGCCATGAAGGCCGAGCTGCAGGCGCGCAACCTCGCGGCCAGGAACAATGCCGAGCAACTGGCGGCGACGCTCAACGGCAAGAGCTTCACCGTGCTGCGCCAGGCCTCCGAAAGCGGACAGCTCTACGGCTCGGTGTCGACGCGCGACATCGCCGGCCTCGTCAACGCCGAAGGCGTCGCCATCAGCCGCGCACAGGTTGCGCTCAACGCGCCGATCAAGGCCATCGGCCAATACAGCGTGCCGCTCTCGCTGCATCCGGAGGTGGACGTCGCGATCACGGTCATCGTCGCCCGCAGCACCGAGGAGGCCGAGCGCATCGCGCGCGGCGAGGACGTGACGGTCCCGCGCGGCGAGACCGAAGAGGAAGCCGCCGCCGCGCTCGCGCGCGCCGAGGCCTTCTTCGAGCCGGGCGCAAAGCGCGAGGAGAATGCGGGGGAGCAGCCGGCCGAGACCGAAGGCAAACCCGCCGGCGAGCGCTGACGGCGGGCAAGCCGGCTCGCGCGGCGAGGACGAAACCGATCGGCAAACGCGCCGCGCACGGGCATCGGCTCAGTTCCCCGCCGCGTTTTCCGGACGAGCGCCGGTCAGTTCGGCCCGTCGCCCTTGGCCGGCTGCGCGTCGCCCGGCGGCGAGGCCTCCGGCTTCGGCGTCGCCGCCCGCGGCTCGGTCGGCTCGGCCGCGTCGGGCTTGCGCTCCGTCGGCCTCGCTTGAGGCCGCGGGGCTGACGCGGTGGATCCCGGCTCCGGCGTATTTTTCTCCGCCGCCTTGTCGTCGGACGCCGCCGGCCGGGTGTCGGTCCTGCCCGAATCGGGCCTGCCGACCTCGGGTTGCGCTGCCGGCGACCGTGAATCGGGGCGTTCCGCCGCTTTCCGGTCGCGCGGCTTGGCCCGCTCCTCGCCTCGCGGCTTCGCCGCCCGCTTGCGTTCGGTCGGGGCGCCCTGATCGACCGAGCGCAGATAGTCGGCGATGCGGCGCGCCGTTTCGCGGCTTGCCGTGTAATGTTCGCTCAGGAAATTCTCGATCCCGAACAGCCCGCCGGATTTGGCAAGACCGCGCGGGCTCTTGTGGCAGATGGCGCAATCCGACGCAAAGAGCTGGCTGCCCGTCTTGCCCGCGTCGAGGCTCTCCTGCGCGAGCGCGGAGCCTGCCGCAAGCAGCGCCAGCAATCCGGTGACGATGGCGAGACCGTGACGTGACATGCTCATGGGACCTGCAAACCTTCGGGTGCTGCGCCGGACCGGCGTCCGGCGATGGGGCGCGGCCGGACTGCTCCGGCGCACGGACCTTCATAGCGGGTGCTCCGCACCACTGAAAGCACCGCATGCGCGCGGCAACATCCGTCGCATTGCTCGCATGCCGGAACTTTGATTGAATCGCGCGGTCGGAACGGTCCCTTCCGCGGTGTGCCCCCGGCGGGTCCGGCTTCCGGGATGTTCACGGCATAGGATGGCGTCCGATGGACCGGCTGCTTCGTGGTCTGCTGCAAACCTTCATCCGGCGGGGCACCCTCCGGGTGACGACCGCGAGCGGCGCGAGCTTCACCGTCGGAGACGGCACCGCACCCAAGGCCGCGGTCAGGCTCACGAGCCGCGCGGCGCAATGGGGGCTGCTCCTCGACCCCGAGCTCAAGCTGGGCGAGGCCTACATGAACGGAGGCTTCGTGGTCGAGGAGGGCACGATCGGCGACGTCCTTGCCATCGCGCTCGGGCAACCGTCGGAGATGCCGCGCTGGGCGCGGCCGCAATGGCTGTTGCGCTATCTCGGCCGGCGTCTGGCCCAGTTCAATCCGCGCCGTCGCGCGCGCCGCAACGTCGCGCACCATTACGACCTCGACGGCCGACTCTATTCGCTGTTCCTCGACGCCGATCGGCAATATAGCTGCGCCTATTTCGAGACGACGGACCAGTCGCTCGACGACGCGCAGCTCGCCAAGAAGCGTCATCTTGCGGCCAAGCTCTTGTTGTCGCCCGGAAAGCGCGTGCTCGACATCGGCTGCGGCTGGGGCGGGCTCGGCCTTTACCTCGCCGAGATGACCGGCGCGCAGGTGACCGGCATCACGCTCTCCGAGGAGCAATACGCCGTCGCCAATGCGCGCGCGGCGGAAAGGGGAATGAGCGATCGCGCGCGGTTCCTGTTGCAGGATTACCGCGATGCGCAAGGTCCGTTCGATCGAATCGTGTCCGTCGGCATGTTCGAGCATGTCGGCGTCAATCATTACGACGCCTTCTTCCGCAAATGCCGCGACCTGCTCACCGACGACGGCGTGATGCTGCTGCACTCGATCGGCCGCTCGGAAGGACCGGGCATCACCAATCCCTGGATCGCCAAATACATCTTTCCCGGCGGCTACATCCCTGCGCTTTCCGAGGTTCTTCCGCGCATTGAGAAAGCGGGGCTGCTGGTCACGGACATCGAGATCCTGCGGCTGCACTATGCGGAAACGCTGAAGAACTGGCGCGAACGCTTCCTCGCCCACCGCGAGGAAGTCGAGCGTCTCTACGATGAGCGCTTCGTGCGCATGTGGGAGTTCTATCTCGCCGCCTCCGAGCAGTCGTTCCGCCAGCAAGCGATGATGAATTTCCAGATCCAGATCACCAAGCGGCAGGGCGTCACTCCGATGACGCGCGACTATATCGGCCGCGAGGAGAGCCGCCTGCGGGCGATCGAAGCCAAGCAGGCAGTGCCGCTCAGGCTTGCGGGCGAGTAGCCTCGCGCGGCGGTCGCGCGGCGTTTGTCGCGCTCGGCGGATGTCCGCGGCCGGCGGATCGCGCCTTGCGGGGTAACCGCAAGGGTCCCGTGCGCGCGGCCGGCGGGCATGAGGAGGCGCGGCTGCCAGGTGCGGGGCGATGCGGCGGCACGAACGGCGTGCGAATGCAAGAACATCGGCCCGGTGCGGCGAAAGCGCGACCGCGGAGGGTCCCATTGCGAACCTCGCCGCCGGCACGCGCGAGCGCTGCTCGAATGCCGGTGATTACTGTGGAAAGCGGCAATGACGCGCCGCCGACGGTCGCGCCGCGACCGGCGAAGGGTTAAGCGATGGTGAACAAACATTCGTCAAATTGACGCAGCACCAGATCGCATGGTCGTCCTCGAATCAGTCCTGCGCAGGCCGGCGGATTCCTCGCCTCCGCCCTACCGTTCGGCGCCGCATAATATCGAGGCGGAACAGGCCCTCCTCGGCGCGATTTTGGTCAACAACGAAGCCTTCTACCGGGTCAGCGACTTCCTCGAGCCGGAACACTTCTTCGAGCCCATTCACCAGACCATTTTCCGCATTGCGCGCGATCTGGTGCGGGCCGGCAAGGTGGCGACGCCGGTCACGCTCAAGACCTTTCTCGATGCCGACATCGACATCGGCGGGCTCACCGTCGGCCAATATCTGGCGCGACTTGCCGCCGAGGCCACGACCATCATCAACGCCGAGGACTACGGGCGGACGATCTACGATCTCGCCATCCGCCGCGCGCTGATCACGGTCGGCGAAACCCTCGTCAACGAGGCCTATGACGCGCCGGTCGACGCCTCGCCGCGCGACCAGATCGAGGAGGCCGAGCGCAGGCTCTACGAGCTTGCCGAAAGCGGCCGCTACGACGGGGGGTTCCAGCGTTTCGCGCAGGCGCTCACCACCGCGGTCGACATGGCCGCGCATGCCTATCAGCGCGACGGCAAGCTCTCGGGCCTCGCCACCGGCCTCGACGATCTTGACCGCCTGATGGGAGGCATGCAGCCGTCCGACCTCATCATCCTGGCCGGCCGTCCCGGCATGGGCAAGACCGCGCTCGCCACCAATATCGGCTACAACGTCGCCAAGGCCTGGCGCGGCGAGGTGAGACCGGACGGCCACCAGATCACCGTCAACGGCGGCATCGTCGGCTTCTTCTCGCTGGAGATGTCGGCCGAACAACTGGCCACCCGCATCATCGCGGAACAGACCGGCATCCCTTCCAATCAGATCCGCCGCGGCAACATCAGCGAGGCTGACTTCGAGCGCATCAAGGACTACGCGATCGAGCTGCAGAACCTGCCGCTCTATGTCGACGAGACCGGAGGCCTGACGGTGGCGCAGCTTGCCGCCAGGGCACGCCGGCTCAAGCGCCAGCGCGGACTCGACCTCCTCATCATCGATTATCTGCAACTGCTGCAGGGCTCGACGCGCCGTTCGGCGGAAAACCGCGTGCAGGAGATCACCGAGATCACCACCAAGCTGAAAGCGCTGGCCAAGGAGCTCAACGTGCCGATCCTGGCGCTGTCGCAGCTCTCGCGCCAGGTCGAGAGCCGCGACGACAAGCGCCCGCAGCTCGCGGACCTGCGCGAGTCCGGCTCGATCGAGCAGGACGCCGACGTGGTGCTGTTCGTCTACCGCGAGGAATACTACCACCTCATGCGCAAGCCGCTCGAATCGAACCGCGAAAAATTCGCCGAGTGGCTCGCCGAGAGCGACAAGGTGCACGGCAAGGCCGAGATCATCATCGGCAAGCAGCGGCATGGGCCCACGGGCACCGTGGAAGTGCAGTTCGACGCGGCGGTGACGCGCTTCTCCTCGCTTGCGCGCGAGGACCAGTTGCCCGAACGCCTCTGACGCTCCCCCGCGCGGCCGGATGGACGCCCCGGCGCGGCGCGGCTATGACCGTTCCGCCATGGCCGAGGCTGAAACCGATCCTGCCGCCGAGCCGATCGCACCGGAACCGACGAAGCCCGTTGCGACCGCGGGTCCGCCGGCGGCGGAAGCCGGCGCAATCCTCACCATCGACCTTGCGGCGCTCACCGCCAATTGGCGCATGCTGGCGAGCCGCGTGACGCCGTCCGAATGCGGGGCCGTGGTCAAGGCCGACG
>Ga0070740_10001697_pt1 | contig 28930 bp, 26 predicted proteins | sample Coa_R2_FD_67286 | JGI IMG/M metagenome (GOLD analysis project Ga0070740, IMG submission 67286) | Surface soil microbial communities from Centralia Pennsylvania, which are recovering from an underground coalmine fire - Coalmine... | ecosystem: Environmental > Terrestrial > Soil > Unclassified ...
GAACACGGGCGCCAGCGAGCCGGGCGAGGAGCTGATGACCTTGAGCACTTCCGAAGTTGCGGTCTGGCGCTCCAGCGTCTCGCGCAGCTCGGTGAGCAGCCGCGCGTTCTCGATGGCGATGACGGCCTGGGCGGCGAAGTTCTTAAGCAACTCAATTTGTTTTTCGGTAAACGGCCGCACCTCTTGGCGGTAGATGACGTAGGCGCCGACGAGCTCGTTGTCCTTGAGCATCGGGACTGCGACAACGGAACGCGCGCCGCCATATTTGGCGGATGGCATCGGTACCGGGTCCAGCTGCGCGTCAAGAACCTGGGAGACGACCTTCTCGCGAAACATGCGGCCGAGCACGTCGTTCCTATTCTCTGGATTGAACGACCCGCGTTGTGTCTGAAATTCGACAAGCTCACGCGGGGTGCCGACCCTGGCGACGAGATGTAACAGTTCGCCGTCGTAGCGGAACAAGGTGCCGAACTTAGCCCCGCAGATGCGGGTCGCGTTTTCCAACATGGCCTGGAAAACGGGTTCCAGTTCGCCCGGCGAGCTGGAAATGACCTTGAGCACCTCAGAGGTCGCGGTCTGGCGCTCCAGCGTTTCGCGCAACTCGCTCAAGAGCCGCGCGTTCTCGATGGCGATCACCGCCTGCGCGGCGAAGTTCTTCACCAGCTCGACCTGCTTGCCGGTGAACGGCTGCACTTGCTTGCGATAGATCGTGATGGCGCCGACCAATTCGTCGTCCTTGAACATCGGCACCGCGAGATGGGAGCGCGCACCACCGAGCCGGGCGGCGGGCGACGTCGCCGACGAGAGTGTGTCGTCGGCGCTGTGTACGACGTCCCGAGTGCGCAGAAGACGGTCCAAGGGTATTCCCGGCGGCGGGGTGAACGGACCCCGCTGCCGGCGGTACTCCATCAACTCGGGCGACTCGCCAAACATGGCCTCGGTGTGGAATTTCTCGCCGTCATAACGGTAGATCGTGCCGGAATCGGCACTGCATATGCGGGTCGCGTTCTCCAACATGGCCTGGAACACAGGCTGCAGGTCGCCGGGCGAGCCGGAAATGACCTTGAGCACTTCCGACGTCGCCGTTTGCCGCTCCAGAGTTTCGCGCAGCTCGTTGAGCAGCCGCGCGTTCTCGATGGCGATCACCGCCTGCGCGGCGAAGTTCTGCACCAGCTCGATCTGCTTGTCGCTGAACGGCTTGACCTCGGTGCGATAGATCGCGATGACGCCGATCAGATCTTTGTCGCGGAACATCGGCACCGCGGCGATGGTGCGGATGCCGCCGGCATCGACACCGGTGACGACCAGCTGGTCGCCGGCGCGGTAGGCCTCCGACTGGCTGAGGTCCGCAACCTGCACCGTTTGCCCGCTGGCCGCGACGCGCGCCATGGGCACGTCGGGATTCGGCTTGAACAGCGTGCCGCTGCGCCATTGGTCGAGGTAGGCCTTGGGCAAATCGCCGTGCAGCGCGGCGGTGCGGAACGCATCGCCCTCGCGCAGCCACAAGGCGCCGTAGCTTGCCTCGCACAGCCGTGTGGCATTGGCGAGAACCGAGCCGAAGATCGGCGCAAGCTCGCCGGTCGACGAGGCGATGACCTTGAGCACCTCCGAGGTCGCGGTCTGGCGCTCCAGCGTTTCGCGCAATTCGCTGAGCAGCCGCGCATTCTCGATGGCGATGACGGCCTGGGCGGCGAAGTTTTCGACCAGCTCGATCTGCTTGTCGGCGAACGGGCGCACTTCGCGGCGGTAAAGGACGACGGCGCCGACCAGCGTCTCGTCTTTGAGCATCGGCACCACGAGATGGGTGCGCGCGCCCGCCGATTCCACCAGCGCCCTGATGCGCGGATGACCACTGAGATAACCCCGATCCCGGCGGAGGTCGTGAATGTGGATCAGTTTCTTGTCGTGCAGCAGCCGGTGCAGCGGCGTGTCGGCATTGGCGATTTCGCGCATGTCGACGGTCGGCGAGGCCCGCGTGCGTTCGGTATATTCGGACTCGCCGCTGACGGAGACGGCGCGGTAAGTCTGCCCTTCGAGCAGGAACAGCGCGCCCAATTCCGCCTGGCAGATGCGTGTGGCGTTCTCCAGCATGGCGTCGAACACCCGTTCGAGCTCGCCGGGCGAGCTGGAAATGACCTTGAGCACCTCCGAGGTCGCCGTCTGGCGCTCCAGCGTCTCGCGCAATTCGTTGAGCAGCCGCGCATTCTCGATGGCGATCACCGCCTGCGCGGCGAAGCTTTCCACCAACGCGATGTGTTTGGCGCTAAATTCGCGGACCTCTTGCCGGTAAATGCCGATGGTGCCGATCAGCCCGCCGTCCTTGATCAGCGGTACCAGCAGCAAGGTCCTGGCGCCGCCGCCTTCGACCAGCGCGACGAACGGCGCGGAGCGCATCTGGTAGGCTTGCTCGGCGCGCACATCGGCGATGTGGATTTTCTGCTTGGTCGCAAATACCCGGCCAAGCGGATCTTCCGGCGCCGGCTCGAATGCCTTGCCCTGCCAAGCGGCAAGCGCCGGCGGGATATTGTGGATGGCGACGGGGCGAAAATTTTTGCCCTCGCAAAGATGTATCAGGCCAAAGCTGGCCTCGCACAGCCGCAGGGCATTGAGCAAAATGGTGTCGAAGACCCCGGTCACTTCGCCGGGCGTGGTCGATATAATCTTGAGCACCTCGGAGGTCGCGGTCTGCTGCGCCAGCGACTCGGCAAGCTCGGCCGAGCGCTGCTCTTCGGCCTCGAACAGCCGCGCGTTCTCGATGGCGATCACCGCCTGTGTCGAAAACGTCTCGGCCAACTCGATTTGCCGGTCGGTGAACGGCCGCGGCGTGGTGCGGAACAGGTTGACGACTCCGAACACCCGGCCATCCCGCATCAGCGGCACCCCGAGCGCCGCGCGCAGACCCATCAGCTTCTGCGCCACCGGCCGCGCATAGTCCCGATCCTCGAGCACGTCCGGGATATGAATCGTGCCGCCTTTGAGAATGGTTTGCCCAAAGACCGACGTGCGATCCGGTTTTGCCGAATAGCCGGCAAAGTGTTCGCGCCACTCCGGACGGCAGCCGAAGGTCGCGGCCAGGCGGTAGCCGGCGCCGTCTTCGTAGCGGATGGTGCCGATTTCCGCTTCACACAGCCGGCAGGCCGAGTCGATCAGCTTGTCGAGAACGGCCGCCAGATCGAAGCGCGAGCCGGTGATGGCCTTGAGCACCGCGGCGGTCGCCGCCTGGTGGGCGCGCGCCTCGTCGAGCTCGCGCTCACGCTGCGCCAGCGCCGTTTTCAGTTCGGCGAGCGACTGATCGGCCGGGCGCGGCTGGTCCTGCACCGAAATGACTCCCCCCACGGGATGTTTCGGCCAGCCTACCGTTTTGCAGCGCAGCGGGAAAGCTAGGCGGTCGCGCCCTTGGCCTTGGGCCGCCGCAGATGCTCGTCGAGCCGCGGCAGAATTTCCACGAAATTGCAGGGCCGGTAACGGTAATCGAGCTGGTGCACCAGGATCTCGTCCCAGGCGTCCTTGCAGGCGCCCGGCGAGCCGGGCAGGCAGAAGATGTATGTCGCATTGGCGACGCCGGCGGTGGCGCGCGTCTGGATCGCCGACGTGCCGATCTTCTTCTCGCTCACCAGCAGGAACATGGTGGCAAAGCCGTCCATCTTCTTCTCGAACAGCGGCTCGACCGCTTCCGGCGTCACGTCGCGCCCGGTGAAGCCGGTGCCGCCGGTGGTGATGACGACGTCGATGAACTTGTCGGCGATCCAGGCCTTGACGCGCTGGCGGATCGCCTTGACGTCGTCCTTGACGATGGCGCGTTCGGCCAGGACGTGTCCGGCTGAGCGGATGCGCTCGATCAGCGTCGCGCCCGATTTGTCGTCGGCGGTCTCGCGCGTGTCGGACACGGTGAGCACCGCAATTTTCAGCGGCACGAATTGTCGGGTCTGGTCGATGCCGGGCATGCATTCATCCTATGTCATTCCGGGGCGCGAGCGAAGCGAGCGAACCCGGAATCCAGACACAAGCTCAGTCTCTGCATCTGGATTCCGGGTCCGGCGCTTTCGCGCCGTCCCGGAATGACGACTAGATTACAGCTGCGCCGCCGCGAAGGTGTCGCAGGACGATATCTTGCCCTCTTTCAGTCCCCTGGTGAACCAGCGCTGGCGCTGCTCGGATGAGCCGTGGGTGAAGGCGTCCGGCACCACGTAGCCCTGCGACTGCTTCTGCAAACGGTCGTCGCCGATCGCGGAGGCAGTCTGCAACGCGGCCTGCACGTCGCCCGGCTCGATCGATTTCCAGCGCTGATCGGAGTGATAGGCCCAGACGCCGGCGAGACAGTCGGCCTGCAATTCGACGCGCACCTGGATGCGGTTGGCGGCGATCTTGCTGCCCGCCGTCTGCTGCGCGGCCTGCGCCCTGGGCAGGGTGCCGAGCAGATCCTGCACGTGATGGCCGACCTCGTGCGCGATCACATAGGCTTGCGCGAACTCGCAGGCCTTGCCGCTGCAACCGCGGAAGCGCACCTGGATGTCGCGGAAGAACGAAGTGTCGAGATAGATGCGCTTGTCGCGCGGACAGTAGAACGGGCCCATCGCGGCGCTGGCGAAGCCGCAGCCGCCCTGCTCGCCGCCGCGATAGAGCCGCAGCGGCGCCGGCCGGTACTGGCGTCCGCTGGCGCGGAAAATTTCGCTCCAGACGTCCTCGGTGTTGCCGAGCACGGCGGCGACGAACTGCCCCGTGCTGTCGCGCGGCGCGCCGCTGCGCCGGTTGGGCGCGCGATAGGGCTCCTGATAGGAGCCGCCGCCCCGGCTCACCATCTCGGCGCCGCCGATGAGCACGCTCGGATCGATGCCGAGCGCGTAACCGATGAGCGTGAGCACCACCACGGTGCCGATGCCGAGCCCGCCGGTGCCGACCGGGATACCGATACCGCCGCCGCCAAAGCCGCCGCCGTCGCGATCGTCCTCGATATTGTCGCTGCGGCGAAAATCGTCCCAACGCATGCTGCAAAGTCTCCCGGCCAGCTGTGCCAAATCATGCCAGTCCGCGGCGCGAAGTCCAATGCCGGCGCGTCGCATGCGCCAAACGCCGCGCGCTTAGGCATTTTTTGCCTAGTCGCGCAGGGTCCGCGCTAACCCGTTTTTTACCTTGAGCCGCCATGATGCAGGCCTGTCGGTTGTAGGTCCCGCGTCGCCGACCGCGTCGTCCCTGAGTCAGAGTTCTGAGTCATGGTTGTGTCGCGTCGCGGGGCGCCCTCACGGGCGCCCCGTGGAGTTTCTGAATCCCCCAAGGCGCGCATCCTGGTCGGCGACTGCGCCGCCGAGATGGCCAAGCTGCCGGCAGACTCCGTCGACCTCGTCTTTGCCGATCCGCCCTATAATCTCCAGCTCGCCAGCGACCTGAAGCGTCCCGACGATTCGCGCGTCGACGCGGTCGACGACGACTGGGACAAGTTCGCGAGCTTCAAGGCCTATGACGACTTCACCAGGGCGTGGCTCGCCGCCTGCAAGCGGGTGATGAAGCCCGCCGCCACCATCTGGGTGATCGGCTCCTATCACAACATTTTCCGCGTCGGCACCATCATGCAGGATCTCGGCTTCTGGATCCTCAACGACGTGATCTGGCGCAAGTTGAACCCGATGCCGAATTTCCGCGGCCGGAGATTCACCAACGCCCACGAGACGCTGATCTGGGCGTCGCGCGATCCCGCCGCCAAGGGCTACACCTTCAACTACGAAACCCTCAAAGCCGGCAACGAGGACATCCAGGTGCGCTCCGACTGGACGCTGCCGCTGTGCACCGGGGCGGAGCGGCTCAAGGGCCGCGACGGCAAGAAGCTGCACCCGACGCAGAAGCCGGAGGCGCTCTTGGCCCGCGTCATCCTGTCGAGCTCGCGGCCGGACGATCTGGTGCTCGACCCGTTCTGCGGCACCGGCACCACCGGCGCGGTGGCCAAGAAGCTCGGCCGCCGTTTCGTCGGCTGCGAGCGCGATCCGTCTTACGCCAAGGCCGCCGAGAAGCGCATCGCCGCGGTCAAGCCGCTGGAGGCGCCGACCATCGCGCCCTTCATGACCGCGCGCGAGGCGCCGCGCGTGCCGTTCTCGGCCCTGATCGAGCGCGGGCTGGTCAGCCCCGGCATCAAGCTGGTCGACGCCAAGAAGCGCCACAAGGCTCTTGTTCGCGCCGACGGCGCGGTGGCGCTGGTGCACGCCGACGGCGCGGTGTCGCTTGAAGGCCAGGTCGGCTCGATCCACAAGATCGGCGCCCTGGCGCAAGGCCTGGAGGCCTGCAACGGCTGGACCTTCTGGCACGTCGAGACGCCGAAGGGGCTGCGGCCGATCGACGAGTTCCGCGCCCAACTCCGCGCCGAGATGGCGGAGGCGGCGGAGTAGTCAGCGCGGGATCGCTTCGGCCAAAAATTCCAGCGCGCGTTTGGCGAAGGCCTCCATATTGGCGGCGCGGTCGGCGCTGCCGGTTTCCAGCGTGACCGCGCGCTCGATGGGGCCTGCGAGGGCGATGCAGGTGTGGCCGGCGGCATCGCCGTAGCGGTTGCCGGTCGGCCCGGTGGCGCCGGTCTCGCCGAGGCCCCAGGAGGCGCCGTGGCGCTCGCGCACGCGGCTGGCGATCAAGAGCGAATAGGCCTCGGTCGCCGGCCGCAGGCCGGGCGGCAGGTCGTCGATGCCGAGCAGCGCGCTGCGCGCCGCCTTGGTGTAGGCCACCGCACCGCCGAGGAAATAGGCGGAGGCGCCGGGCACCGCGAGCAGCGCCGCGGACACAAGACCGCCGGTCGAAGACTCCGCGATCGCGATCGTCTCCTTGCGCGCGATCAGGCGCGCTGCGATTTGCTCGGCGAGCGGCAGCAGCGCTTTCACAAATCGCCCCGGCCGAGCTGACACAACACACGGAACACGCCAACCTCGGCGCCGGGAAATTTCCTGCCGAGATCGCCGCCGATCGTCTCGGCGCCGTCCTGCCGCAGCGTGTCGATCATCAGGCAGCCGGCGATCTTCTTGTCGCCGCCGCGCAGCTTCTCCTCGCCCGACACCGGCATGCCCTTGGGATCGAGCGCGATCCAGATTTCGCCGCCCGCCACCTTGGTGTCGGCGACCGCCGCATCGAGCGCAGCCTTCAGCGCCGCTTCGTCCGGCCTGTCGTTGAAGCGCGCCGTCACCACATAGGCGCCGCGGAAGGCGCCCTGGCGCAGCGTGCGCCGACACACCGTGCGGTTCATGTTGATGAAGACTTCGGACATGATTTTCCTGGTCATCGGCGTCGGATTGTCGAGCCGTTCGAGATAAGGCTTCGAGGTCAGCACGGCGGGCGATTCCACCAGATAGAAATTGAAATAGCCGCAGCTGCCCGAAATCGCCTGGTGCCGCCGCCCGAACAGGAAGCCGGGCACCGCCAGCCGCTCGATCAGATGCTCGCCCTGGAACCAGGCGTCGAACTCGGCCTCGTGGCCGGGGCGGACGTCGTTGAAGATCGCGAGGACGCCAAAATCGCTCATTTCGCCGCCGTCACCATGATCTCGACATTGTAGTCGGGCGCGGCGAGCCTGGCCTCGACGGTCGCCCGCGCCGGCGTATTGCCCGCCGACACCCAGGCGTCCCACACCGCGTTCATCTCGGCGAACTTGGCCATGTCGGTGATGTAGATGGTGGCCGACAACAGCTTGGTTTTGTTGCTGCCGGCCTGCGCCAGGTATTTGTCGATGGTCGCCAATATCTCCTTGGTCTGCTCGGTGACGCTCTTGCCCTTGGCGGCATGCGCCACGATGCCGGCGAGATAGACGGTGTCGCCGTGCACCACGATCTGGCTCATGCGCGGGCCGACTTCCTTGCGTTCGATGGTCATCGATCTGCTCCTTGCTTAGCCGCCGGGCGCGCCTTGCGTGTTGACGTAGAGCGCGTAAAGCGAGTGGCTCGCCGCCATGAACAGCCGGTTGCGGTGCAGCCCGCCGAAGCAGACATTGGCACAGCGTTCCGGCAACGAGATGTGGCCGATCGGCTCGCCGGCGGCCGTGAACACGCGCACGCCGTCGAGCTCGGCCGTCATGCCCCAGCCGCACCACAGATTGCCGTCGACGTCGCAACGGAACCCGTCCGGCGTGCCGTGGGGGCCGGCGTCGATCACGATCCTGCGCTTGACGATCCTGCCGTCGTCGGTGACGTCGTAGGCGAGAATGCGGCGCGGCTGGCTGCGCGATTCCACGATGTAGAGCGTCTTCTCGTCGGGGGAGAACGCGAGCCCGTTCGGCGCATTGATGTCGTCGGCGACCATGGTCACCGCGCCGCTGCGCCCGTCGACGCGGTAGACCGCCATCGGCAGTTCCGGCTCGGCGATCCTGCCCTCGTAATAGCCCATGATGCCGAAGCGCGGATCGGTGAACCAGATCGAGCCGTCCGATTTCACCACCACGTCGTTCGGTGAATTGAGCTTCTTGCCTTCGAAGCGGTCGCAGATGACGGTGAGCGAGCCGTCATATTCGGTGCGCACCACGCGGCGGCCGAGATGCTCGCAGGTAATGAGCCGTCCCTGGCGGTCGCGGGTATTGCCGTTGCCGTGATTGGACGGCTTGCGGAACACGCTGACCGCGCCGGTCTCCTCGTCCCAGCGTCGCATGACGTCGCCCGGCACGTCGCTCCAGATCAGATAGCGGCCGTCGCCGAACCAGACCGGCCCCTCGCCCCAGCGCGAGCCGGTCCACAGCCGCTCGACGCCGGCGAGCGGCAGGCGGTATTTGTCGAAGCGCGCATCGAGCGATTTCACCAGCGGGTCGGGATAGCGCTGACTCAGCGGTCCAAGGCTCCAGTCAGTGGGTCCGCCCGTCATTGTTTCCTCCGCGCATGCGATCGAGCGCGTGAACAATGACCTTGCGCATGACATTGGGCAAGGCTTCTCCGGCCAGGGTGTCGAGCCGCGCCCAGCGCATGCCTTTGGGCGCGGCGGCCTTTCGCGCAACCGGCGTCACGAACACCGCAAGCTCGAGCGGAAAATGGGTGAAGACGTGGCGCACGACGCCCGGCACGCGCCGCCATTTGGCGCCTGCAAGGCGCGGCGCCGCCCGCCGCGCTTTCGCCTCGTCGAAGTGTTGCGTCCAGTCGCTGCCCGGCACTTCCGTCATCGACGCCAGCAGGCCCTTGTCCGGACGCCGGCGCAGCAGCACACGGCCGTCGGCGCGCAAGGCGACGAAGGCGGCGCCGCGCCGCAATCGCCCCTCGCGCTTGGGCGTCTTGCGCGGGAAGGTCTCCTGATCGCCGCTCGCACGGGCGGCGCACTCGCCGTTCCACGGGCACAGCGCGCAGGCCGGCCGCTTCGGCGAGCACAGCGTCGCGCCGAGATCCATCAGCGCCTGGGCGAAATCGCCGGACCGGGCCGGCGGCAGCAGCGAGGCCGCCAGCGCCTTGATGCGCGGCTTGGCCGCCGGCAGCGCCTCCTCGACCGCGAACAGCCTCGTCACCACGCGCTCGACATTGCCGTCGACCGGCACCGCGGGCTTGTCGAAGGCGATTGCGGCGATCGCCGCCGCCGTGTAGTCGCCAATGCCCGGAAGCGCGCGCAGCTCGGACGGTTCGGTTGGAAAAACGCCGCCATGTCCGGCGGCGACGGCGCGGGCGCAGGCGTGCAGATTGCGGGCGCGGGCGTAATAGCCAAGACCCGCCCAGGCGCGCAGCACGTCGTCGAGGCTCGCCGCGGCAAGCGCTTCGACGCTCGGCCAGCGCGAAACAAAGCGCGCGTAGTAGGGCGCCACCGCCTTCACGGTGGTCTGCTGCAGCATGATTTCCGACAGCCAGACGCGGTACGGGTCGGCCCGCTCGCCCTTGCGCGCCCGCCATGGCAGCACGCGGCGGTGGCGGTCGTACCAGGAGAGCAGCGCGGCGGAATTGATCCGCGGTCGCGCCCCAGGCACAGCCTGTTCCCTCCCCCCTTGCGGGGGAGGGTCAGGGAGGGGGGTAACTTTCTTTTGCTGCGCTGGCTTACGTTGCGTACCCCCCTCCCGCCTCGCTTCGCTCGGCGACCTCCCCCGCAAGGGGGGAGGTGAAGCAAGATCGCTGCGCACGCCCTCCACATCGGAAGCGTCGTTCTTTCTGCGCCGCTTGGAGACTGCTACGGTCATCGCGCCGACGATGACACATGAACCCCGGTCATGAGCAAACCCTCGCGCAGTTTTCCCCGGCCGCTTGCCGACCTTGCCGGCGCCGCGCTCGGCGATGCGCTGAGGTCGCAAGGCTTTGCATCTACGGAAATTGTCGCCCGCTGGGCCGACATTGCCGGCCCCGAAATCGCCGCCCATAGCGAGCCGATGAAGATCAACTGGCCGCGGCAATCCGGCGACGGCAGCGACACCCCGGAGCCCGCGACCCTGGTGCTTCGGGTCGAAGGGCCGGCGGCGATCGAAATCCAGCATCTCTCGGCGGTCATCCTGGAGCGGGTCAACCGCTTCTTCGGCTGGCAGGCCATCGGCCGCCTGGCCTTGCGGCAGGCGCCGCTGCGCCGCCAGACAAAGCCGCCGCCGCCGGCCCCGCCCGATCCCGCCGTCGCAGCACGGATTGCCGCCGGCCTGCCCGAAATCAAGGATGACGCACTAAAGGCCGCGCTGGCCCGCCTGGGAGCTGCGGTCAAGCGAAAGTGAGCAATTGACGGGTCCGGGAGGTCCGGCCCGGCATTGCCACAATTGTGCGATCCAGCTAGCAAAAGCCCGGTTTCCAGGGCTTCGAGCCGAGGAGTGTCACTTGCCGATCAATCGCCGCGAACTGTGCTGGGGCGCCGCCACAATGGCGCTGACCCTCGCCGCAGGCAGCATCGCGCTGCCGCTTCTGCCCGCCGCCGCAGCCGACGACGCGCCAGCCTCCGAGGGCAAGGTTTCGGGCGCCGAGCTCATGAAAATGGAAGCCCTGCCCGACATGGTCATGGGCAGCGACAAGGCCCCGGTCACGGTCATCGAATACGCCTCAATGACCTGTCCGCATTGCGCGCATTTCAGCGAGACGACATTTCCCGAGTTGAAGAAGCGCTACATCGACACCGGCAAGGTCCGCTACATCTTCCGCGAATTCCCGCTCGACACGCTGGCAAGCGCGGCCTTCATGCTGGCCCGCTGCGCCGGCGAGAAGGATCAGGGCAAGTATTTTGCCATGATCGACACGCTGTTCCGCCAGCAGAACCAATGGGTCGTCGCCAAGCCGGTGCCGCCGCTGATGGCGATCGCCAAGCAGGCCGGTTTCACCGAACAGAGTTTCGACGCCTGCCTTGCGAATCAGACGCTGCTCGACGGCATCCAAAACGTGCGCCAGCGCGCCATCGACACCTTCAAGGTCCATTCGACGCCGACTTTTTTCATCAACGGCGATATGTACCCGGGCGCCTTGACGATCGAGCAGATGGCCAAGCTGATCGACCCGCAACTCAAGGGCGGATAAGGGTTTTTTGCGGCAGCCGGCGCCCGACCGCCGCATTTCTGCCGCCTCCTTCGGGTGAAAGGTCTGGAAAACCGGCCGCACACGCCGCGCGGCTGTTGCCCTGAGCCGGGCGACGATTCATTCTCACGGCGAATGCGGCACCTTCGACGGCAACTCTCCGGGCGAATTCCCGGAATGAACGACGACTCTCTCAATGCACATGTCAGTGGACTGCGGCGTTCGGGATCAATGAGGCCTGAAGCATGAAGCTTACGCGGCTGCGCCTGATCGGCTTCAAGTCGTTTGTCGAGCCGACCGATTTCCTGATCGAGCCGGGGTTGACCGGCGTGGTCGGGCCGAACGGCTGCGGCAAGTCGAACCTGGTCGAGGCGCTGCGCTGGGTGATGGGCGAATCCTCGTTCAAATCCATGCGCGCCTCCTCGATGGACGACGTGATCTTCTCCGGCTCCACCAGCCGCCCTGCCCGCAACAATGCCGAAGTGGCGATCCTGGTCGACAATTCCGACCGTTCGGCGCCGGCGGCCTTCAACGACCAGGACCAGATCGACATCGCCCGCCGCATCGAGCGCGAGGCCGGCTCCACCTACCGCATCAACGGCAAGGAAGTGCGCGCCCGCGACGTGCAAATCCTGTTCGCCGACGCCTCGACCGGCGCCCGCTCCCCCGCCCTCGTCCATCAGGGCCGCATCGGCGAGATCATCCAGGCCAAGCCTGAGCAGCGCCGCCGCGTGCTGGAGGAGGCTGCCGGCATTTCCGGCCTGCACGCCCGCCGTCACGAGGCCGAATTGCGGCTCAAGGCGGCCGAAACCAATCTGCTGCGGGTCGAGGACGTCATCGGCCAGCTCGCCGCCCAGGTCGACGGCCTGAAGAAGCAGGCCAAGCAGGCGATCCGCTACCGCACCGTGTCGAGCCAGGTGCGCAAGATGGAGGCGACCCTCTATCACCTGCGCTGGACGGCGGCGACCGGCGAAGTGGCGGAGGCCGAGCACGCCAAGGACGCCTGCGTGCGCGAGGTCGCCGAGCGCACCGGCGCGCAGGCCGAGGCCGCCAAGCGCCAGGCAACCGTCGCCGCCGGGCTGCCGGAGCTGCGCGAGGCGGAAGCGCGCGCCGGCGCCGCGCTGCACCGGCTCAACGTCGCGCTGCAAGAGCTCGACCGCGAGGAACAGCGCGCCAAGGACCGCGTCGCCGAGCTCGACCTGCGGCTGGTGCAGTTCGCCGCCGACATCGAACGCGAGCAGCGCATGGCGGCCGACGCCGAAGCCGCGCTGGCGCGGCTTGCGGCCGAGGAGGAGACGATCCGCGCCGAGGCGCACGAGAGCGCCGGCCGCCGCAGCGGCGTCGATGCCCGCGTCGCCGAAGCCGATGCGGCGCTTGGCGCCGCCGAGAAGATTTTCTCCGACCTCACCACGGCGCTCGCCGATCTCACCGCCCAGCGCAACACCTTCGACAATGCCGCACGCGAGCAGGCCGAGCGCATCGCCAAGCTCTCCGGCGAGATCGAAGCCATCGAGCGCGAGCTTTCGACGCTGCACGGCGACGCCAAAGCCGCGATTTCCGGCGCCCAGGCGGCGCTGAGCGAGGCGGAGGCCGCAGCGGTTGCCGCGGAAGCCGCCCATAACGTCGCCCGCGCCGAGTTCGAGGCCGCGCGCGATGCGGTCGCCGAATCGGAAAAGCGCGTGCAGCGGCTGGAGACCGAGGCCAAGACGCTGTCCAAGATGCTGTCGCTCGAGACCCGCAGCCTGTGGCCGCCGGTGATCGACCATATCTCCGTCGACAAGGGCTACGAGAAGGCGCTGGGCGCGGCGCTCGGCGACGACCTCGATGCGCCGACCGACGCCTCCGCGCCCATGCACTGGGGCACGATCGAGGCAGCGGGCGACCCGGCCTTGCCGGAGGGCGCCGAGCCGCTGGCGCGCTACGTCAAGGCGCCGGCGCAGCTTGCCCGCCGGCTGGCGCAGATCGGCGTGGTCGACAAGGCCGCCGGCGAGAAATTGTCGGCGGCGCTGAAAACGGGACAGCGGCTGGTGTCGCGCGACGGCGACCTGTGGCGCTGGGACGGCTTTGTTGCCGCGGCCCATGCCCCGACCGGCGCCGCCCGCCGCCTCGCCCAGCGCAGCCGCTTTGCCGAAATCGACGCCGAGCTTGCGAGCGCCCGCGCCGAGGTCGAGGACAAGCGCACGGCGCTCGCCGCGGCGCAGTCGGCCTTCGAGGCCGCCGGCAGCGCGCAGACCGAATCCCGCTCGCGCGAGCGCGATCTCAACCGGCAGGCGGCGCGGCTGTCGGCCCTGGCCGAGGCCCGCGCCCGTCTGACCGCGAGCCGCGACGAGGCGACCGCCGCCAAGGCGCAGGCCGAGCGCTCGCTCGCCGAACTTGCCCCCGCCGCCGATCTCGAAGCCGAGCTCGCCGGCGTGCGCGATGACATCGCTGCCAAGCGTGCCAAGCTTGCCGAAGTGCGCGCCGAGCAGCAGGCGATCGTGCGCGAGGCCGAGATGGCCGACCGCCGCCTCGCCACGCTCGCCGCCGACAAGTCCGGCTGGGCCGAGCGGCGCGACGGCGCCGCCGGCCAGATCGCCACGCTGCAGCAACGCATCGCCGAGGCCAAGCGCGACCGCGCCGAGCTCGAGAACGCGCCGCAGCTGTTCGCCCAGAAGCGCTCGGGCTTGATCGGGGAAGTGCAGACCGCGGAAGCCGAACGCCGGGCCTGCGCCGACCGCTTGCAGGACGCGGAAAACGCGCTCGCCGAAGCCGACCGCGACGCCCGCGCCGCGCTCGAAGCGGCAAGCCTGGCGCGCGAGGAACTGGCGCGCGCCGAGGAGCGCCACGAGGGCGCCAGGCGCCGCCTCGCCGACATCGGCCGTGAAATCCACGACATGCTGGAGATCGAGCCGTCGGCGGTGGCCGAATTGGCCGAGATCAAGCCGGGCGAGGAGCTGCCGCAGCTGCCCGAGATCGAGGAAAAGCTCGAGCGGCTGCGCCGCGAGCGCGAGCGGCTCGGCGCGGTCAACCTGCGCGCCGAGGAGGAGTTGCGCGAGGTCGAAACTCAGCACACCGCGCTGACCACCGAGCGCGACGATCTGGTTCAGGCGATCGGCAAGCTGCGCCAGGGCATCCAGAGCCTCAACCGCGAGGCGCGCGAGCGGCTGCTGGCGTCGTTCGAGCAGGTCAACAAGCATTTCCAGCACCTGTTCACGCGCCTGTTCGGCGGCGGCACGGCGGAGCTGCAGCTGATCGAGAGCGAGGATCCGCTCGAGGCCGGCCTCGAGATCATGGCCAAGCCCCCCGGCAAGAAGCCCTCGACGCTGTCGCTTCTGTCCGGCGGCGAGCAGGCGCTCACCGCGCTGGCGCTGATTTTCGCGGTCTTCCTCACCAATCCGGCGCCGATCTGCGTGCTGGACGAGGTGGACGCGCCGCTCGACGATCACAACGTCGAGCGGTTCTGCGACCTGTTGGACGAGATGACAAATTCGACCGACACGCGCTTTGTCATCATCACCCACAACCCGATCACCATGGCGCGCATGAACCGGCTGTTCGGCGTCACCATGGCCGAGCGCGGCGTATCGCAACTGGTGTCGGTCGACCTGGAAGCCGCGGTGCGCTTCCGCGAGGCCGGCTAGGCGGGGCAGCCGGCGGGCGCGCCGGCGCCGAAGGCCTGCAATTTTTCTTTTTAACGACCAGGAACCAACCATGAGGGAGCGCGTTGACGGCACGTTGGTTCAGCCGGGCGGCTCCCCCCTTACCCCCCGAATAGCCGTCTGGCGAAAAGACCCCAAGCCTTGCTTGGGGTCTTTTTTTGTCCGATCAATAGCTTAGAGGGCCCGGCGCCGGCCTCTTGTGGACCTGCCGGCAAGCTCCCCATTTAGGATAGGCTGTTCCACCAAGGTCCCTTCCCCCAAAGGAGCCCAAGAATGTCGACCGGCGGCTGGATTGTTATTGGCGTCCTTGTTGTTGTCGTGATCTGGGCGATCAGCGTCTACAACAGCCTTGTGGCGATGCGGCAAAGGGTCAACCAGTCCTTCGCCGACATCGACGTGCAGCTGAAGCAGCGCCACGACCTGATCCCCAACCTGGTGGAAACGGTCAAAGGCTATGCCGCCCATGAGCGCGGCACGCTGGAGGCCGTCATCCAGGCCCGCAACCAGGCCATCGCCGCCCCCAATACCGAGCAGAAGGTCGCCGCCGAGAACGTGCTGTCGGGCGCGCTGCGGCAATTGTTCGCGCTGTCGGAGAACTACCCGAACCTGAAGGCCAATGCGAACTTCCAGCAATTGCAGTCGGACCTGTCCGACATCGAGAACAAGCTCGCCGCCTCGCGCCGCTTCTTCAACAATTCGGTGCAGGAATACAATACCGGCATCCAGCAGTTCCCGGCCTCGATCTTCGCCGGCATGTTCGGCTTCACCCAGCAGGCCTTCTTCGATCTCGGCGAGACGCGTGCCCAACTCGAGCAGGCGCCGAGCGTGAAGTTCTGAAATAAAAAATATCCCTCCCCTGAAAGGGGAGGGTCGGACCGCCGCAGGCGGTCCGGGGTGGGGTCACTTGGTTGGACCCACCGCACCGACCCCCACCCGCCCGCCTGCGCTTCGCTTCGGCGGGCGACCTCCCCCTTGCAGGGGGAGGTAGAGGAAGAGAAATGGCCGCCTACGGTCTCTATACCCACATCCAGTCGAACAAGCGCCGTTCGATCGCGCTGCTGATCGGGCTGTTCTTTCTGGTCTATGTGCTGGTGTTTGCCGGCGCGCTCTTGGCCGAAGCGCTGACGGTCCCGGCGCCCATCGACTATCTGCTGCGGGCGGCCGAATACGACTTCCTCATGGCGCTGCCCTGGGCGACCGGCGGCGCCGTCCTTTGGATCGTCATCGCCTACTATTTCCACCAGTCGATGATCGACGCGGTGACCGGGGCCGCGCCGGTGACGCGCAAGGACGAGCCGCGGCTCTACAACATCCTCGAGAACCTGTGCATCTCGCGCGGCATCCCGATGCCGACGCTGCGCGTGGCCGACGACGATGCGCTCAACGCTTTCGCCACCGGCATGAACCCGAAGCAATATTCCATCACCGTGACGCGCGGCCTGATGAACGCGCTCAACGACCAGGAACTCGAGGCCGTGCTCGGCCACGAGCTCACCCATATCCGCAACGGCGACGTGCGCATGATGGTGATCGCGGTGGTGATCGCCGGCGTCATCTCGTTCTTCGGCGAGTTGATCTTCCGCCTGTTTTTCCAGGCGAGCTATTACGGCGGCTTCGGCGGCAGGCGCGGCGGCGGCGACGGCGAGCGCAAAGGCGGCGCCGGCCTCGCCATCATCATCGCCATCGCGCTGATCGTGGTGGCCTGGCTGCTATCGGTGGTGATCCGCTTCGCGCTGTCGCGCCAGCGGGAATATCTGGCCGACGCAGGTTCCGTCGAATTGACCAAGAACCCCGACGCCATGATCTCGGCATTGCGCAAGATCGAGAACCGCGGTGAACTCACGCACGCGACCTCCGCGGTCATGGAAATGTGCATCGACAATCCGCGCGTCGGCTTTTCCAATATTTTCGACACCCATCCCTCGGTCGATGCGCGCGTCAAAGCCTTGATCGACTATGCCGGCGGCCACGATCCCGGGCCGCTGGCGATCGCGCCGCCGCGCACAAAAGACGATCCAGTGGTCAGCGAACCACCGCCCGGAGGCCCCTGGGGCGGCGAGCCACAGCAGCCGGAGCAAGGTCCTTGGGGGTCGGAACCGGGCCGGCCGGGCGGGCCGTGGGGCCGCTAATGTCCCGCAAATGAAATCAGCGTCCGCACCGGCACGTCGAGCTTGCGCAGGCGCGCTGCGCCGCCAAGGTCGGGCAGGTCAATGACGAAACAGGCCGCCAGCACATTGGCGCCGAGCTGACGCAACAGCTTCACCGCCGCCTCCGCGGTGCCGCCGGTGGCGATGAGGTCGTCGACCAGCACCACGCGCTCGCCGGAAACCAGGGCGTCGGCGTGCATCTCGATCGTATCCTCGCCGTATTCCAGCGCGTAGGCGACGCTGACCCGCTTGTGCGGCAGCTTGCCCTTCTTGCGGATCGGCACGAAGCCGGCCGAGACCTGGTGGGCCACCGCGCCGCCCAGGATGAAGCCGCGCGCCTCGATGCCGGCCACCTTGTCGATCTTCATGCCGGCCCAGGGCTGCACCAATTCGTCCACCGCGCGGCGGAAGGCGCGCGCATTGCCCAAGAGCGTGGTGATGTCTCGGAAAACGATGCCGGACTTGGGATAGTCCGGAATCGAGCGGATTGTCTGCGCCAGATCGTTTTCAAGGTCGGCCATTGGCATCCCATTTCAGGGCGAACGCGCCCCTTCCATAGCGGGCAACGGCACGAATATCCACAGCCGCCCCCCTTGAACCCCGCCGCCGCCTGGCGCGACAACCGGGGACCGTGTTTCGCCGGGGGCCTCGCACCATGCGTGCAATCCTGCCAATGCTGTTGGCTGCGCTTTTCGCCGGACCGGCCCTGGCGCAGACGCCGGTCAGTATCGACACCCCGCTCAACGTCAAAAAGCCCTGCCGCGTCGTCGACGACGACGGCGAGGTCGGCGACTACACGCTGGTACGCTGCCCGGGCCTTGGCGGATCGCGCGTCTACACCGAGGCAAGCCCCGCCAACGTCAAGCTGTCGATCCGCTGGGGCGGCAAACCGCAGGCCGGCCATGTCGCCAACGGCTACAGCCTCGGCGACAAGCTCGAATGGCGCGGCGTCAGGGACAAAAGCGGCTTCAGGCCCTACGCCGTCATCGTGCGCATCATCGAGCGCGATCATGAATCGATGGACAATGAGGGCCGGTTCAAGACCTACAACGTGCTCGGCGTCATCCGCATCGGCAACCGCGAGGCCTGCCCGATCGCGGCGATCGACGAGGCGGCAAACCCGGGCGCGCTCGAGCTGGCGCGCGCCACCGCCGACGCCGCCGCCATGAATTTCACATGCGGTAAAGACAAGGCAAAAATCGCCGGCAAGCCCACGAAATGGGCCCAGGACGCCATCGGATACGACGATCCGCCGCAATAAGCGCAGCGGACTACCGCCCCTGGCGCCTTGACAATCCGCCTTGTTGGTCCAGAATTTCGCTACAACCTTTGTGACACGGAGGTTTAGATGCTTCCACCGGGTCAAAAGGCCGCGACGATTGTTGCGTAGGGTCCGTTCGGACCGCGACAGGAGCGGCATTACAGCGAACGGTTTGCCGGAGGCGGCTCTCGCGGGTCGCATCAGTGAGGCAAGACCCCATCTCGGCCGCCCCGGCCTGCATCGCGCGCAGCGCGTCAAATTTACAGATCAGCCGGATTCCGGCTGACGGGACTCGAGGATCATCGGCACGACGGAGGCGCACCATGCGGCGTCCTCACAGTTACATCACCCGGTTCAGGTGCCCGCAATGCAAGCGGGCGGGCTCCGCCAAGTGGGAAGAGAGCGAACGCGCCGCCGGCGGCGAGCATGTTTCGATCCTGAAGCATGTCACCGACGGCTTCCGCAACGACGCGCACAATCGCATCCATTGCACGTCCTGCTCGGCGCAAGTGGTCTTCGGACACGGCTAAGCGGGACGAGCCGATCATCGGCGGTTCCTGACGGCACAGCGTCCCGCAGGAACCATTATTGCGCTGCCGACTTGTCGCCTTGAACAGCAGGAGTGCGGCAATGTCCTTGCATGAAGACGGCACCTTGGGCACGCGGCCCATCGAACAGGCCCCGACCAGCCATCCCTGGCGTTGGCTCGCCACGATCATCGGCGCGGTCATCGTTTGCTTCGCCATCGTCGCGGGCGTCGGCACATTCGTGAACGGCGGCCTGCTCGGTTGAGCGGGCCAACGGCTCGAAGCGCCCGAACGCCGGCTAGGGGACGAAATCGGCGACGGTCAACGTGATGGCGTGCGTCGGGTCGTTGATCAGGATCGAGAAGTCCGCCTTGGCGTCGCCGTTGACGTCACCCTCGACAACCTGGCCGCTCGCCGTCCAATAGGAGCGCAGCTGTCCGGCGGCGCCGGTGAACAGCGCAGCCGGCGTGGTGCTGCTGTTGCCGTTGAGGTAGCTGAAGGCATCATCGCCCGGGCCGTTCGTTGTATTGGCGTCGATCTTGGACAGATCGATCTTGTCGATGCCGTCCTGGAAGTCCGTGATGACGTCGCGCGTCGCCTTGCTCAGGCCGCTGTCGGACACCGCCGTGTAATAGAAAGTGTCGGCCTCGGTGCCGCCGGTCAGCGTGTCCTTTCCCGCCCCGCCGATCAAAGCGTCATTGCCGGCGCCGCCGTTCAACGTGTCGTTGCCGCCATAGCCGAATATGACGTCGAAAGTGCCGGCGCCGTTGCCGCCGCCGTTGAGGATATTGGCGCCGGCATTGCCGTAGATGTTGTCGGCGCCGCTGCCGCCATTTGCATTCTCGAAGCCGCTGATAGTGTCCTTGAGTCCGCCGGCGATGTCGTTGCCGGTGGCGGTGTTGCCGGCCAGCTGGCCGCTGTTGTTGAAAGGCGAATGATCGTGCGTGACGGTGTCGAGATTGATGTTGACGCCGCCGGTCGCGCCGCCGGCATCGTAGGTGTCGTTGCCGGCGCCGCCGTCGACGGTGTCGGTGCCGTCGGTGCCGCTGTTGCCGGTGGCGACATATTTGTCGTCGCCGCCGCCGAGCGTGACCGTGTCACTGCCGTTGCCGTCTTTGACGGTGTCGACGTGAGCGCCGCCGGTAAACTTGTCGTCACCGTCGCCGAGATTAACGGTGAAGACGACCGTTCCGGTGTTCGTCACCGTATCGACGCCGGTACCGCAAAATACGTCGCCCGCGATCGTGCCGGAATTCGTAAGCGTGTTCGCCCCGTTTCCAAGCGAGACAAAATCGTTGATCGTTCCCGTGTTGGTGACCGTGTCGTCGCTGGCGCCGAGGACGACGATATCTCCGATCGTCCCCGAGTTGACGACGGTGTTGTGGCCGTCGCCAAGGTTGATGATGCCGTCGATCTTCGCCGAGTTATTGATCGTATCGTCGCCGACCCCGGCGATGACCTGACCGTGGATCTCGCCTGAGTTGGTCAACGCGTTGGTGCCGTCGTCGAGAACGACATCGGCGCCGATCGAGCCGGAATTGGTCACCGTGTCGGCGCTGACACCGCCGGTGTAGCCGGCCGCGAAGCCGGAATTGCTGAACGTGTTGACGCCGGCGGCCAGGAAGACAGTGCCGCCGATGCTTTTCGAATTGCTCACCGTGTCGGTGCCGGTGCCGGAAGAGAACACGTTGCCGGTGACCGAGCCGGAGTTGGTGAACGTGTTGTCGCCGGCACCGAGATCGACCTGGCCGCCGACCTTGGCCGAGTTGGTGAAGGTATCATTGCCGCCCCCGAGGCTGACATTGCCGGTAATGTCACCGCTGCTCTTGAACGTATCGATGTCAATCCCGCCAACGACATTGCCGCCGATCGTGCCGGTATTGTTCAGCGTGTTGGCCCCGTCGCCAAGCACGACGTCCGTGTCGACCTTGCCGGAATTGGTGACCGTGTCGGTTCCGCTCAAACCGGAATAGGAGCCGATCTCGCCCGAATTGGTCAGCGCGTTGGTGCCGGCGGCGAGAAAAACGATGCTGCCGATGATCTTCGAATTGATCACCGTGTCGTTGCCGGTGCCGGTCGAGGCGACGCTGCCGACGACCTGGCCGGAGTTGGTGAACTTGTTGTCGCCGACGTTAAGATCGACCAGGCCGCCGACCGTGGCCGAATTGGTGAAGGTATCATTGCCGGCGCCGAGGCTGACATTGCCGGAAATGTCGCCGCTGCTCTTGAACGTGTCGTTGCCGATCCCGGCGCTGACATTGCCGCCGATCGTGCCGGTATTATTGAGCGTGTTGATCCCGTCGCCAAGCGACACATCCGCGTCGACCTTGCCCGAATTGGTGACCGTGTCGGTTCCGCTCAAACCGGCGTAGGCGCCGACCTCGCCCGAATTGGTCAGCGTGTTGGTGCCGTCGGCCAAGAAAACCGTGCCGCCGATGCTCTTCGAATTGCTCACCGTATCGTTGCCGGTACCGGTCGAGGCCACACTGCTGGCGACCTGGCCGGAGTTGGTGAACTTGTTGTCGCCGGCGTTGAGATCGACCAGGCCGCCGACCTTGGCCGAATTGGTGAACGTATCATTGCCGGCGCCGAGGCTGACACTTCCGCCAATGTCGCCGCTGCTCTTGAACGTGTCGTTGCCAATCCCGCCGCTGACATTGCCGCCGATCGTGCCGGTATTGTTCAGCGTGTTGACCCCGTCGCCAAGCGCGACATCCACGTCGACCTTGCCGGAATTGGTGACCGTGTCGTTGCCGCTCAAACCGGTATAGGCGCCGATCTCGCCGGAATTGGTCAGCGTATTGGTGCCGTCGGCCAAAAAAACCGTGCCGCCGATGCTCTTGGAATTGCTCACCGTGTCGTTGCCGGTGCCGGAGCTGACAACGACACCGATGACCGTACCGGAATTGGTGAACTTGTTGTCGCCGGTATTGAGATCGATGTTGCCGCCAACCTTGGCCGAGTTGGTGAAGATGTCGTTGCCGCCGCCGAGGCTGACGTCGGTAGCAATGTCGCCGCTGCTGTTGACCGTATCGTTGCCGATGCCGGCGATGACGGCGCCGCCGATCGTGCCTGTATTGGTCAGCGTATTGATGCCGTCGCCGAGAAAAACGCTCGAGCCGATAGAGCCGGAATTGGTGACGGTGTCTTTGCCCACGCCGGCAGAGACGCTGGTGCTGATCGAACCCGAATTCGCCAGGCTGTTGTCGCCGTCACCCAGGGACACGAAGCCGACAATCTGGCTGGAATTCGCCACCGTGTCGTTGCCGCCCAGCGTGCCGACATTGCCGCCGATGGTGCCGGCGTTCGTGATCTTGACGGCGCTCTCGCCGAATATGCCGCCGCCGACCTCGCCGTCGTCGCCGATGACGATGGTCGAGGTGCCGGCAATTCCCGCCGCAAGGTCGATGCCGAAGGCCTGCTTGGAGAGGATCGTGCCGTTGACGGTGAGGTTCCAGATGCCGGTGGCGGCGAGCAGCGCGCCGTCGGCGCCGTTGCCGGTCGCGATCAGATAGGCGCCGGGGTCGACCGTCAGCGTGTCGGGTGCCGCGCTGTCGGAGTTGAAGGCATGAACATTGGCGCCGCTGGTGGAAACACTGGTCGCCGGCGTGATCTTGAAGGCGGTCATGGCGGGTCCTCCGGATCGTGCAACGTAAGGGGAGCGCCCGCTTCTGCCGGCGGGATGGCCACTACTTTACGTTGTTGCGCCGCGGATTTGTGTGAGCCAAGTCACATGGGCGTATCCGGCTACCGCCGCGCTTATCGGCCCTGTCTGGTCAGAACAACGGGCCCTGGGATCGCCGCGCGTTCCCGCCTTGAGCGCCGCCGTCAATTGGCGCGGGTCAGCACCCTGCCCGCCACCGCGTCGAGCTTCTTCAGCAGTTCCGGGTCGCGCGCTTCGGGCGCCGTGATCAGCGCGGTATCGAGCGCGCGGTCGGAGCCGATCGGGCACGGCTCGTGCTCGCGCGGAAAATCGCGCGCCAGCCGCGCCACCAGGCTCTTGGCGCGCTCGGCATTGTCCATCAGCACCTTGACGATGTCCTGCACGGTGACGGCGTCATGGTCGGGATGCCAGCAGTCGAAGTCCGTCACCATGGCGACGGTGGCGTAGCAAATCTCGGCCTCGCGGGCGAGCTTGGCCTCCGGCATATTGGTCATGCCGATCACCGAATAGCCGAGCTCCTTGTAGGTCATGCTCTCGGCGTAGGTCGAAAACTGCGGCCCCTCCATGCACACATAGGTGCCGCCCCAGTGCGGCACGATGCCTTCCGCCATCGCCGCCTCGCGCAGGCGCGCGCGCAACAGCGGCGACACCGGGTGCGCCATCGACACATGCGCCACCATGCCCTTGCCGAAGAACGAGCTGTCGCGCTTGTAGGTGCGGTCGACGAACTGGTCGACCAGCACGAAGGTGCCGGGCGGCAGGTCCTCCTTGAACGAGCCGCATGCCGACAGCGAGACGAGATCGGTGACGCCGACGCGCTTCATGGCGTCGATATTGGCGCGGTAATTGATGTCCGATGGCGACAGCCGGTGGCCCTTGTCGTGCCGCGACAGGAATACCACCGGCAGGCCCTCGATCTCGCCGATGCGCAGCGCCGCCGACGGCTCGCCCCACGGGCTTTGCACGCGCTCCTCGCGCACATGATCCAGCCCCGGCAGGTCGTAGATGCCGGAGCCGCCGATGATGCCGAGCACGGATCTGGCCATCGCCTGGTTCCCCAAAACGAAGGGCCCCAAGCGGGGCCCTCGCGTCAAGAGGTTTTGTGCCGGCTAATGCACCGCCGACCAGACCTTCTTCTTGGTGAAGTACAAAAGGCCCGACAGCACGATCAGGAAGATGATGACCTGGAAGCCGATGCGCTTGCGCGCCATCATATGCGGCTCGGCCGCCCACTCCAGGAAGGCCGCGATGTCCTTGGAATACTGGTCGAGCGTCTCCGGCGAGCCGTCGTCGTATTTCACCTGGCCGTCCTGCAGGGGCTGCGGCATGGCGATGTTGTGGCCGGGGAAATACTCGTTGTAGTGACCGCCCTCGGGGATATTGGCGCCCTGCGGCGCCGGCTCCTTGTAGCCCTTGAGGATGGCGGCGATGTAGTCCGGCCCCTCCTCCTGGTATTGCGTGAAAATGTCGAACACGAACCAGGGGAAGCCGCGCAGGTAGGTGCGCGCCTTGGCGAGCGTCGACATGTCGGGCGGCGCGGTGCCGCCGTTGGCGGCCTTGGCCTGCAGCTCGTTGGCAAACGGCGCCGGGAAGTGGTCGGCCGGGCGGCCGGGGCGCTCGGTCGGCTGGCCGGCATCGTCGACGTCCTTGATCTTGTATTCGGACGCGATCTGGGCGACCTGCGCCTCGGAAAAGCCGGGGCCGCCGGGGTCGGCGAGATTGCGGAACGACAGCAAATTCAGCGAATGACAGGTCGAGCAGACCTCGCGGTAGATCTTGAAGCCGCGCTGCAGCTGCGCCTCGTCGTATTTGCCGAACGGCCCGGCGAACGACCAGGTGAGCCGCGGCGGCGGCACCTGCTCGGTCTGCGCCAGAGCGGGGGCGGTCAACGCGGCCAGGGCCGCGACGGCAAGGATTGCGCGCTTCATGGTCATGCTCCCCGCGGCTCGCCCAGGACCGATTCCGAAATCGAGTTCGGCAGCGGCTTGGTTTTCTCGAAAATGCCGAGCAGCGGCAGGATCACCAGGAAATAGGCGAAGTAGTAGGCCGTGAAGATGCGCGACATGATCACGTAGATGCCTTCCGGCGGCTTGGAGCCGAGCCAGCCCAGGCCGATCGCGACGATGACGAAGAGCCAGAAGAACTGCCGGTACATCGGCCGGTAGCGCGCCGAACGCACCTTCGAGGTGTCGAGCCAGGGCAGGAAGGCGAGGATCGCGATCGAGGCAAACAGCGCGCAGACGCCGAGCAGCTTGTTCGGGATCGAGCGCAGGATGGCGTAGAACGGCAGGTAGTACCACTCCGGCACGATCTCCGACGGCGTCACCGCCGGGTTGGCCGGAACGTAGTTGTCGGCCGCCAGCAGGAAGTTCGGGATGTAGAACACGAACCACGCGAACAGGATGCAGAACACGGCCATGCAGAAGCTGTCCTTGACCGTGGCGTAGGGCGTGAACGGCACGGTGTCCTTGTCGGACTTCGGCTCGATGCCGGCCGGGTTGTTCTGGCCGACGACGTGCAGCGCCCAGACATGCAGCACCACCACGCCGGCGATGACGAAGGGCAGCAGGTAGTGCAGCGAGAAGAAGCGGTTGAGCGTCGGATTGCCGACCGCGTAGCCGCCCCACAGCCAGGTGACGACGGTCTCGCCGACGCCGGGGATGGCGGAGAACAGGTTGGTGATCACGGTCGCCGCCCAGTAGCTCATCTGGCCCCAGACCAGCACGTAGCCCATGAAGCCGGTGGCGATCATCAACAGCAGCAGGATGACGCCGAGGATCCACAAGACCTCGCGCGGCTCCTTGTAGGAGCCGTAATACATGCCGCGGAACATGTGGACGTAGGCGGCGAAGAAGAACATCGAGGCGCCGGTGGCGTGCACGTAGCGCAGCAGCCAGCCGTAATTGACGTCGCGCATGATGCTTTCGACGGAATTGAAGGCCATGTCGGCCTGCGGCGTATAGTGCATCGCGAGCACGATGCCGGTGACGATCTGCACGCCGAGCATGAAGGAGAGGATGCCGCCGAAGGTCCACCAGTAGTTCAGATTGCGCGGCGTCGGATAGGCAATGAATGACGAATGGATCAGGCCGCCGATCGGCAGCCGTTTCTCGAACCATTGCAGAAATTTGTTTTGCGGCTGGTAGGTCGAGTGTCCGCTCATGATCGAACCTTCGGAAAACGCTTAGGCGGGCTTGGAGGCTGTTTCTTCGCCGATCCGGATCTTGGTGTCGGAGAGGAACGTGTAGGGCGGCAGCGGCAGGTTGCGCGGGGCGGGACCCCGGCGGATGCGGCCGGCGGTGTCGTATTGCGAGCCGTGGCAGGGACAGAACCAGCCGTCGTATTCGCCCTGGTGGGCGAGCGGGATGCAGCCGAGGTGGGTGCAGATGCCGATGACGACCAGCCACTGCTCGTGGCCGGCTTTGACGCGCTCTGAATCCGGCTCCGGATCCGGCAGCGTGTTGACCTCGACGTTCTTGGCCTCGTCGATTTCCTTCTTGGTGCGGTGGAAGATGAAAATCGGCTTCGAGCGCCAGAACACCTTGACGATCTGCCCGTCGGCTATGGGGGCAAGATCGACGTCGATGGGCGCGCCCGCCGCGATCGTCGAAGCGTCGGGATTCATCTGCGCAATCAGCGGCACCAGGGCGGCCGCTCCGCCCACGGCGGCGACGGCGCCGGTTGCGATATAGAGAAAGTCGCGGCGCGAGTGCTGCTCCGCCGAAGACACGGTCGACACGTCTAAAACCCTCTCCTCCGGCTGGCTATTTCTGCCGCCCGCTGGTGGAGCCTTAAGACGTCATCCCAAGGCGGCGGGGCGGACCGGCGCGGCAGCCTCGGCCATAAAGGCCAAAGCGGCACGAACGGCGTGGTTCTATTGGCACCCTTGCGGTAGGAGTGCAAGCCCGCTATCGCCGCACCACCCACATTAAATGCTCCGCCACAGCCGTTGTCCGGATCGGCGGAAAACCCTTATCCGATCAAGCGGTCATGCGGATTGCCCTGTACCAGCCGGACATCCCCCAGAACACCGGCACGATCCTGCGGCTTTGCGCCTGCCTCGGCCTGGCGGTGGATATCATCGAGCCGGCCGGCTTCCCGGTGACCGACCGCGCCTTCCGCCGCGCGGGCATGGACTATCTCGATCGGGTGGACCTTTCCCGGCACGGCTCCTTCGCCGCATTCGACGGCTGGCGGCGGGCCGGGGGCCTGAGGCTCGTGCTTCTGAGCACCGCGGCCGAGCGCAGCTACCTCGACCACGCCTTCGCGCCCGATCAGGTCCTGCTGTTCGGCCGCGAGAGCGCCGGCGTGCCGCAGGACGTCCATCGCGCCGCCGACGTCCGGCTGCGCATCCCGATGCGCGGCGGCCTGCGCTCGCTCAACGTGGCGATGGCGGTCGCCATGGTGGCGGGCGAGGCGCTGCGGCAGACGGGCGGGCTGTGAATTGGCTAAGCTCGCGATACGATGAACGCCGTGCCCCCACCGGCCGCCCTCGAAACCCGCAAAGCGCGCGCGCGCGCCTGGTTCGAGCGCCTGCGCGACGACATCTGCGCGGCCTTCGAGACCCTCGAGAGCGAACTGCCGAACGCCGCGCCGCTTGCCGAGCGGCCCGCCGGCCGCTTCGAGCGCACGCCGTGGCAGCGCACCGATCACAGCGGCGCGCCCGGCGGCGGCGGCGTCATGGCGCTGATGCGCGGCCGCGTCTTCGAGAAGGTCGGCGTGCATTGCTCGACCGTGTTCGGCGAATTCGCGCCCGAATTCCGCAAGGACATCCCGGGCGCCGAGACCGATCCGCGCTTCTGGGCCTCGGGCATTTCGCTGATCGCGCATATGCAGAACCCGCAGGTGCCGGCGGTGCACATGAACACGCGCTTCGTCGTCTCCAGCAAAGCCTGGTTCGGCGGCGGCGCCGACCTCACCCCGGTGCTGGAGGCGCGCCGCACGCAGACCGACCCCGACAGCATCGCCTTCCACGCCGCGATGAAAGCCGCCTGCGATGCCCATGCCGCGGTCGCGCCCTACGACACGTTCAAAAAATGGTGCGACGACTACTTCTTCCTCAAGCACCGCAACGAGATGCGCGGCATCGGCGGCATCTTCTACGATTATCTCGAGACCGACTGGGAGGCGACCTTCGCCTTCACCCAGGAGGTCGGCCGCGCCTTTTTGCAAGTCTATCCCGGGCTGGTGCGGCGCAATTTCGCCAAGCCCTGGAGCGAAGCCGAGCGCGAGGAGCAGCTGGTGCGCCGCGGCCGCTATGTCGAGTTCAACCTGCTCTACGACCGCGGCACCATTTTCGGCCTCAAGACCGGCGGCAATGTCGACTCGATCCTGTCGTCGATGCCGCCGGTGGTGAAGTGGCCGTAGACACGACGGTTTATTGCCATTGCGCAACGCCGGCGCTATAATGTTGCTACCCATATTGGCGGTGCAACAGGTGTTGCCCATGAAAACGACGCTGGACATCTCCGATCCGCTGCTGAACGAAGCGCGCAAGATTGCCGCCCGCGAACGGACCACCGTGCGCGCCCTGGTCGAACGGGGTCTGCGGCACGTGGTGGCGGCGCACCGCCGCACCAGGCGGTTCCGGCTGCGCGACGCCAGCTTCGGCGGACGCGGATTGCGCCCCGAGTTGCGCGACGCATCCTGGGACAAGATTCGCGACATGATCTACGAGGGTCGCGGCGGGTGATCGCCGTCGATACCAACGTTCTCGTTCACGCCCATCGCAAGGATTCGGCGTTCCATCGGGCCGCCAAGGAATGCGTCGCCGAACTGGCGGAAGGCCGCGCGGCCTGGGCCATTCCATGGCCGTGTCTGCATGAATTCCTCAGTGTCGTCACCCATCCGCGCATCTACGATCCGCCGACACCGCCCGCGGCGGCACTGGGGCAGGTCGATGCCTGGATGGCTTCGCCGAGCCTGGTGCTGCTATCCGAGTCCGATGAATATTGGCCGTCGTTGCGCCGCCTCTTCGAGGCAAGCCGCGTCAGCGGCCCGCGCGTTCACGACGCCCGGGTCGCGGCGCTTTGCATCGAGCACGGCGTGCGCGAGCTATGGTCGGCCGACCGCGATTTCAGCCGTTTCGCCGGCATCAAGGTGACCAATCCGCTGGTGCGGTGACGGCGCCGAAGCCGCCATGTCGTTTATCGACATTCGGCTTTGCATCCCGCTGTCGGCGGGCGTCGGTGCGGCGACCTAAGCGATGGACCGCCGTTACTTGCCGCGCGCCGCGCCGTCGGCGATCGCCTGGAGCGCGGCCGCATCGCTCGGAAATCCCGCCCTCACCCAGGC
>Ga0070740_10001699_pt1 | contig 28920 bp, 24 predicted proteins | sample Coa_R2_FD_67286 | JGI IMG/M metagenome (GOLD analysis project Ga0070740, IMG submission 67286) | Surface soil microbial communities from Centralia Pennsylvania, which are recovering from an underground coalmine fire - Coalmine... | ecosystem: Environmental > Terrestrial > Soil > Unclassified ...
GGGAAAAAAATTGCAGATCTTGCGAGCGCGTCCGGCGAATACGTGATAGGCCACGGCACCGGCAGGCTGGTCATGAACTGCATGGCAACAAAAAACGAATTCGCCGCGCTTCTCATGCCGTGGCCTCGCTCACTCCGGCGGAAGAGAACGTAGCCATTTCGTTCAGCAGTTTCGTTGCGCTTTCGATGAGTGCCATGCACAAGGCCGCGCCAGTGCCTTCGCCGAGTCTCATCTTCAGATCCAGCAGCGGCTCGTGACCGATAAATTTCAGCAGAGCGTCGTGTCCTGGCTCGCTGGAGCGATGGGCTGCAAAGATGAAATCACGGATGCGTGGCTGCAACGCACAAGCAATCGCTGCCGCTGAGGAGGAGATGAATCCGTCCACCACGATCGGGATTCGCCTGGCAGCCGCGCCCAGGATGAGACCGGCCAGGCCGGCAATCTCCAGGCCGCCGACTTTTTGCAGTACGTCTAACGGATCCGAGCCATGAGGTCGATTTACCGCGATCGCTTGCTCGACGATTCGAATCTTCCGCCTGACACCTTCGTCCCCCAAACCGGCGCCGCGCCCGGTTACATCTGCAACGGACCGGCCCGTCAGCATCGCCGTGATCGCGCTCGCCGCGGTCGTATTTCCAATGCCCATTTCGCCCGCACCAATCAGAGTGGTCCCCTGGTGTGCTGCATCCGCCGCGAGTGCCCGCCCCACCTCCAGCGCTGCAAACATTTCATCCGCGCTCATGGCCGGCTCCTGCGCCATGTTCCTTGTGCCGCGCGCGACTTTTTTCTTCACGAGACCTGCGAGGGCGTCCGTCTCGCCATCCACGCCAACATCAACGATGATCACGTTAATTCCAAAATGGCGACATAACACATTGATCGCCGCGCCGTCTGAAAGAAAATTGAGGACCATCTGCCGCGTCACTTCTTTCGGATAGGCGCTGACTCCTTCTGCAATGACGCCGTGATCCGCAGCCAGTGTGAAGATCGTTTTCTTCGAACAATCCGGCCGGAGGTCTTCACGAATCGCGACCATTCTGGCCGCGACTTCCTCCAATCTTCCGAGGCTGCCTAGCGGCTTCGTCAGCCGATTCAGCCGTTCGAACGCTCGGTCGCGCCACTTCGGATCTAACAGAGGAACGGCATCAATCGTGCTATACAGACTTGGAGCTTGCGTGTGTCTCGCGGCAGTTGCAGGTATCACTTCAATTTCCTTTGCGAACCCCGTTTGCCGATTGCACGTCGATCATAGTCGCGTCCGCAATACGTGTCCCAGCGGGAGATTTCATCAACTGTGCGGATTTCACAATCAAAGGCAGCCCGGCAATCATCAGAACAACCGTGCCGGCAATCTCCGCTACTCTGCGGTTCATTTGTCCAAGGAAATCACGAAACACGCGGCCGCTGCGGTATGGAGGAACGACTCCACTGCCAACTTCATTCGATACCACGATGACCGGAATGCTTACTTCCTGTAATGCGCCGCAAAGGTTATCAATGTGGTGCTTCTGATTGCACGACCCTCGTTTGCGGCGACTCATGAGGTTCGATACATAGACGGTGAGGCAATCCACAACGAGCGCGTCGGCATCACGCGATTCCGAACGAATTCGTGCGCTAAGATCGAACGGGGCCTCAATCGTGCGCCACCCCGCCGGCCTCTCCGCGCGATGGCGTGCAATCTTCTCTCGCATTTCGCCGTCGCTGGCCTGTGCCGTTGCAATGAACGTCACAACCTGGAACTCAGTGGCCAATCGCTGCGCATAATAGCTCTTACCGCTTTGTGCTCCCCCGAGCACAAGCGTAAGAGATTTGCCTCGTGTCTGACTTCTTGATGACACGTGTACTCCGGTTCCGGAGGGAAACTACAGCGGTGCTTAGGCCAACTGTAATACGTTGGTGCAGAGACATCGCCGACCGGCTTTCCCTTAGAAGCCGATTCGATTGCCGTGGGCGGTTGGTCGGTCTCCTGACTCGCGCCTCGACGATTTCGAGCTGCCTTCCCGGATATCCAGTGGCCTATTTCGCTCGAACTCTCCGCGCTCACAGTGGCGGGGCCGTGCCGGATTTTCACCGGCTTCCCATTGCACCAACCGATGTTCCTTATAATTTACAGAGAGGACGCAAGTCAAGAGACCCAAGGTGAAGCCTCAGAGCAGGCCGCGGGCAGAGCATTGTTGATAGAAAAAAATAAGAGTGGTCGGGGCGTGGAGATTTGAACTCCAGACCTCCTGCGCCCAAGGCAACTGCAAAAAATCTATCTCGTTGGTTCGTCTAGCTTTGTTCTGCGTCGTGGTACGCGGTTTTGGACCCAATTTGTCAGCATTTGGACCCAAATGGACCCAAATTTTTTCTCGCAACTAGGCAGAAGCCGGGCAGGCGACCTAGGCGCGCTTCGCGGCCTTCACATCGGCCACGCGGATGATTACGCGCTTGCCGAGCGCACGCGCTGCGCGAGTGATCGTGTCCAGCGTCACGGAAACGTTGCGAGGGTCGAGCAAGCGATCCAGTTGTGACCGGCTGGTATGAAGCTGTTTGGCCATCGCTTGCTTCGTCTTTTGCTGATTCTTCATGGCCTGTTCCAGTTGCCAGGCCAACACACGCTTGATTGCAACGGCTTCGACCTCCTCGCGAATGCCTTCCTGTTCCAGGAAGCTATCGAAGGTTGACCCACTGTGGTCCACTTTCTTTCGAGTTTTTTTTCCGTTCATCGCAATCCTCTCTGATGCTTGGCCTTGTTGCTTTTAGCCAGGTCCAAGTCCTCTCGCGGCGTCTTCTGCGTCTTCTTGATAAATCCGTGCAGTAGGACCATTCGGCCCCTCCTGTCGATGTAGAAAAGCACGCGAGCAATTCGGTTCTGCCCCAGGCTCGTCCTCACCTCATAGATGCCGTCTCCCAACGGCCTACATACGGGCATCCCGATGGGCCAGCCAAACTCCACGGTTTTGATGTCCTCCCCGATGCGTTTCCGATTTTCCGCCAGAAGTCCCTTCAGCCATTCTCGGACCGGTTCGCCGCCCGCCGCTGTGCGATAGAAGATGGCTGGAACCCGCTTGCCTTGTCGTTCAAGTTCTTCCGGCTGTCCTGCCATTGTCTGCGATTTCAGTCTCTTCCCCACGAAACCCACTGTACCATATACGGTACATAGACGCAACTGGTTTTGCGATCCTCGCGCAGTCTCTATTCACTCTCGCTACTATACTTTGCGCCAACGACTCTTGATTGTCTCGGCGAAGGAGTATGGGCTTGAATGAAATGAATAGGAAGAAGTTATATGTGTGGCGACTTGCTGCATTTCTACACGACAACAACATGGTCATGTCGGGTGACGAACTCGCTGCACACCTCAATCGCAACAATTTCAGGACGGGGTACGGTGCGCAGTACGAAGCAGCCAGAGGTACGTACAAGTTGATCACCGAGACTTGGAAGTGGGTCAACAACGACTTGGGCTTGGAAGACGAGGCTGAGAAAGTAGCTGTAACATTCGTTAAGCCGGACGGCACGCACGCTTGGGATAAGGAGTGAGCGTACCCGCGTTCTCGCTCTGTGGAAGGTGAAGTCGTGTTCTGCGACGTTTGTGGTGCTTCTATTCCGACACTGCCCGGTTCTGCTCCTCGTGCGGTAAGGCTCTCGTCACTGCACAGCCACGTTTGAACGAATCAAGGGCTGAGTGGGTGGGCATTTCCGGGACGCCCCAACCGTCACCCAAAGACCCATCTCCAATGTGGAAGTCCGATCACCCATCGAACGTCAAGAAGTATGTAGCGATTGGATTGGGCATGATATTGGTGATTGCGATCTATTGGTTCGCGGTAGGCCCATCCCAGAACCGTACTCCTTCATCAGTCTCTCCCAGACAGAACAATGCATCCAGCCCTCACGTTATTTCCTTGGATGAACTTAGACAGGACTTCTCCGCAACCTCTGCACAAATCGACGGCCTAAAGGCAAAATATCCAACCGTGATGATTTCAGGAAAAATCTCGGATAGGGATCAGGGCGCGATCCAAGTTTGGGGAACGGCAGTCCCCGTAGACGCGCAGCCAAATGCTCGGGGTGTACTCTATGAGGACTCCAACCTTTTGGTGCTAAATCCGAACGAACCGTTGATCCGAGCAGGATACTATACGGGCGGCATCCACTATTTCCTTGGAAAAAGATATGGTAGGAACGCGTTCGGGCAACCGGTACCACTGTGGGTATATGGTGATGAGCCCCAGGAACTAAAGGACGCAGGCGCACACATGGAAAGTGTGATGAAGCAGCTCGACACAAAGAGCGCCGAGTCTGCCCCAACACGCTGGAAAGCTATCGGCCAGCTTTTTGCGTCCGCACCGCGCGCTGCGGGCGATGCGCAAGGATCGAGCGAAATAGAGAGTCTCAATCAGTCCCTACATTCGCTTGCGAGTTTCCGCAGCATGACGTTAGGCTCGCCGTTGGCCTCCACGGACGGTGCCCAGACTGCGTCATCTGGGGAATTGAGCCTGTACGTGTTTTCTTCGAACGGTGTCGTTGTGTCAACGTATCAGGGCAAAGTTGCCTCGCTCACATATTTGGTGGAGCCCGACCTCCTAGCTCTTTACTATTCATGGCTCGGCAGGTTTGGACCCCTCACCGCATTTTGTGGGTCGACCGCGCAGAGTGTTTTGTCCGCGCAGCATTCCAGCGCAGGAGACCACAGTGATAAACAACGGAGATGGAAACCACACCGAACTTCTAACGGTTCAGGAGACTGCCAAACTCTTGAAGGTGCCAGTTTCTTGGGTTTACGGACACACGCGAAAGCGTTCGATTGATCCATTGCCTGGGTATCGGCTCGGCAAGTATTGGCGTTTCCGAGAGGACGAAGTGCTTGCTTGGGTGGTGCGGCAGCGAACGGGCCGCCAGGCGGCTTGACATGCCCACTACACTGAGAAACGACGCAGAACAAGCTGGGCGGGCCATCGAGACCCCAACGAAGGGAGAACCGATGGCTCGAAGAGGTTTCCAGCAAGGCTCGCTTTTCCGGCGTGGCACTCGTAAGAAAGTCTGGGTGGCGCGCTGGTGGGAGGATGTAATTCAAGCAGACGGCACGCTCGGCAGACTGAGGCGGTCCGAAGTGATTGGGACCGTTGCCGAATTTCCGACGCGCCGCTTGGCTATGCAGGTTCTGTCTCAGAGGTTAGGGTCGATCAACAGTGGCAAGGCCTGGCTGAAAGCTGGATTGAGATGCACGTCGAGCATATAGCGATAGTGCTTCTGGGTTGCGTACTTGAGTGTTGAGCTTTCGGCTGAGGAAGCTTTGCAACTCTTCTCGCGTGAGTTCACGAAGCTGCCTCTTGGCAAAACCACAGGCGTCCAATCGTCCTTGACGAAATCGCCGAATGTACGGACCGACTGCGGTCGTTAGCAACGGGTTATCGTGGGAAACCGTCCACCACTTCAAGTGTGGTATGAGCAAGATTCTCGGAGCAGCCGAGGAATGGGGCTATATTTCCGAGAACGTAGCTCAGAAGACGAAACTCCCGCGACGGCAGCATGGAACGGAGCGAGTAGTCCTCACTCCGGTCCAGGTGCGAGACATAGCTGCGGCACTGAATGAACCCGCACGCTCGGTCACGTTGCTGCTCGTGCTCACGGGGTTGCGGGTTGGCGAGTTGCTTGCGCTTCGCTGGGGAAGCATTGATTTGAATGCTCGTTTGCTCCGTGTTTGCGAAACGGTGTACGACGGACATTTCGATCAGCCCAAAACGAGGCGCAGTGCGCGAACGATCCCGATTGGAACGGAGACGGCGGAAGTTCTCGCCGCGCTCCGTCCCGCCGATGTTGATCCGAAGACTCTAGTATTCGCCACACGCGAGGGATTGCCATTAGAGCGATGGAATCTCTTGCGCAAGCACCTGAAGCCTGCCGCGAAGAAATTGGGGCTTCCTGGCGTCACGTGGCACCTTCTGAGGCATAGCCACGCGACGATGCTGGACTCCGTGGGCACGCCGCTAGGAACGATGCAATCGCTCCTCGGCCACTCCACACCGGAGATCACGCGCGAGATTTATTTGCACGCGATCCCGGAAGAACAGCGTCGCGGGGTCGAAAGCGTCGAGAGACTTGTATTTGGACCCAAATGGACCCAAGTTCAGGCTCCGGCGCAGACTGCACCGGCAAGATGGAATTGAAAACAAAGAAGTAAGTGGTCGGGGCGTGGAGATTTGAACTCCAGACCTCCTGCGCCCAAGGCAGGCGCGCTACCAGGCTGCGCTACGCCCCGACTGAAATGACTTTGGAATTATAAAGGTTTGCCGGGTGAATGCGCTAAGGTATCGAAATTTGGTAAGCCTTCTGGAGCCACAGCCGCAGCCCGTTTTGGCGAGCGTAACCTGTCTCAGGCACAATCAGCCCATGCCCGAACTGCCAGACATAGCGGCATATATCAGCGCGTTAGAGGCTCGCATCCTGGGGCAGCCGCTTGAGCGGGTGCGGCTGCCAAGTCCATTTTTGTTGAGGACGGCGCAACCGTCAATTCAAACAGTGGAGGGGCGAGTTGTCGGCGAATTGCGGCGAATCGGCAAGAGAATCGCGATCGGAGTAGAGGGCGATATTTGGCTGGTGCTGCACCTTATGATTGCCGGCCGGCTGCATTGGCGCGCCGCAGGCGCGAAGGTCGCCGGACGTCAGACGCTCGCCGCATTTGATTTTCCGAATGGATCTTTAGTCCTTACCGAAGCCGGGACAAAGCACCGGGCTTCGCTTCATCTCGTCGCCCGCGAAGAGGGATTGCGTTCGCTTGATCCGGGTGGAATCGACGTTTTCTCAAGCGATTTGGATTCATTTACAGCGGCGCTTACCGCCGAAAACCGCACGCTGAAAAGAGCTCTTACTGATCCGCGCATTATCAGCGGCATCGGCAATGCATATTCCGATGAAATCCTGCATGCCGCGCAATTGTCGCCCATCGCGCTCACTCAAAAACTGACGCCGGACGAATGGAAAACGTTATTTGACGCAACGCGTGACACGCTCGATCTTTGGACAAATCGGCTGATCAGCGAAGCAGCATCTGTTTTTCCTGAAAATGTGACGGCATTCCGCAAAGAAATGGCCGCTCACGGACGGTATGGCCTGGCCTGTCCCAGATGTGGAGAGAAAATTCAGCGAATCCGATATGCCGATAACGAAACCAACTACTGCGCTCGCTGCCAAACAGGCGGAAAGCTCCTCGCTGATCGAAGCCTGTCTCGCCTACTGCGCTCAGATTGGCCGCGCACGCTAGATGAACTCGAGAACCTCAAACACCGTTAGCATCGCCGCCGGAATGGTTCTGCGGTCTGATCTTCCTGGCCGACGCGTGGCTAACGTAAAAGGAGCTTACCGTAGCCTCCGCGGTCAGTACTCTGGCCTATGTGACATTAGGGCGTAGCGCAGGTGTCGCTACGCGCGGCGGTTCCGCCTTGAAGTCCGCCGTTTCGAAGTCGCACTCGAAGCTACACGGTTCGAACGTGGATCCGCTTGAACCCGCGCGGCTTGAACGCTCGCGCCTCTGAGTTGCTGCTCTGCCCGTTTCACGGCCTACTAACTTGTTGAAGTTGCCCTTCTGGCCACCTGCGGTTGTTTCCTGGTACGTCAGGGCCAAATTATTGTCATCGAATGTGTCAAAAAACTCGTCCCAGCTGATCTCTTGGAGGGACTCATCACGACTCTGGCTGTAGCCCGGGAATTCAATTCGAATCAGCGCAGACGCAGCCAGCGTTCCGGCAGCCGCAGCGGGACGCGATCCAAAGTGACGACTGCCCGCGAGGAGAACGGCTTCGGGTCACTCGGAGCTGGCCCCAGTCAATGAGGGCCTTCAAGTATAAGGTCGTGACGGAGAAAAGCGGCGGAATTTCGGCGGTCCCTACTGGCAGCCGATGGGCGAGCAAACGCCCAAGATCGATTTTTCGAATTCGTTTTTTGGCGGAGGAGATTGGAGGCGCGGGTGGGATTCGAACCCACGAATGGAGGTTTTGCAGACCTCTCCCTTGGGCCTCTTGGGTACCGCGCCCAACGCTGGCCAGTATATCCAAAACGGGCGCGCGATGTCAGTCGCACGTCGGGGCTGCGAACTCGGGTGGTCGATTACAGACTTACGCTGCCGAGGGCGCGGCAACCTGTGCTTCGCGGAGGAAACGCGCCGATTCTTCCGGCGGAGTTGGGCAGATGTAAAATCCCGTTCCCCATTCGAACCCTGCCACTTTGGTCAGCTTGGGAATGATTTCAAAATGCCAATGATAATGATCGTTGATCTCCTCGCCGACGGGCGAGGTGTGCAGCATGAAATTGTATGCTGGATGATCAAGCACGCTATCAAGACGTGACAAGGTGTCCTTCAACATGCGCGCAAGGCTTGAATACACGGAGCTCTGATTGTTTTCAAACGCAGAGCTATGCAGCTTCGGCAGCAGCCATAACTCGAAAGGGAAGCGAGGCGCGTATGGCGCAATTGAGATGAACTGGTCGTTTTCACCGACGACTCGTACGCCCGCTTCCACCTCTTGACGGATCATGTCGCAAAAAATGCATCGTTCTTTGTCTTTATAATAGTGTTTTGCCGCGTCCAGTTCCTCGCGGACGCGCTTCGGTACGATGGGCAAAGCGATCAATTGTGAATGAGAATGCTCCAAAGAGGCGCCGGCGGCATCGCCATGATTCTTGAAGATCAGTGCATAACGAAAGCGCTTATCATTTTTCAGGTCGAGGACGCGGTCGCGGTAAGCCCAGAGAACGTCCTCGATAGCGCGAACCGGCAAGGTCGCCAATGTGCTCTGATGGTCGGGAGTTTCGATGATCACCTCATGAGCCCCCACTCCGTTCATGCGATCGAATAAGCCGTCGCCCTCACGATCGAGGTCGCCCTCGATGCCTAAAGCTGGAAATTTGTTGGGAACCACACGAACGGTCCACCCAGGTGTGTTCGGACCACCCCCGTTACGTCCGTAAGCAAGCACTTCCGGTGGTGTTTTTGTCTCATTGCCCATGCAGAACGGGCAAAACCCCTTCCCCTCCATGCGGACACTCTCACGCACAAAGTCACTCGGCCGCTTGGCACGATCTGTCGAAATAATCACCCACCGGCCGGTAATGGGGTCCTTTCTTAATTCCGGCAACGCATCCTCCCGCGATTCGGCAGCCCTGAAGCCTGCTAACTATCAGAAACTCTTAATTGTATCCTGTGCGGCTACACTTTAGCTCCACATCACAGAAGCGTGCAAAGGATAGCTGAAGGCGTGCGACTTATCGGTCAGTAAACGCGCCCTTGTGAAGCCGCACACGGGGCTGGCTACCTGACTGGGACTGAATGGCCAACACGTCATAGCGCCAATTCACATTTTTGAGCCGACGATCCATTAGGAATTGTCGCACCATGCGTGACAGGATGCGGCGCTTATCGCGGGTGACGGCATCTTCGGGCATCCCGGCGGGGGCCTGATCGCTGCCGGTCCTTGTCTTCACTTCTATGAACGCCAAATTTGGTCCATCGAAGCCTATCAGGTCGATTTCGCCTTTAACTCCTGGCGCCCGAAAGTTCCTTGAAATGATAATGTAACCGTGACGTCGCAAGTACCAATAGGCAAAAGTCTCGCCGCGGATACCGGTCAGACGAATATTTTGACGTGCCTGGTTGTCATCTGGCGAAACTGAGTGTAGTGACACGCCCTTTCGTGCTGCCCAGTTAACCAGTCCAAAAACAAACGCGGAAAAAATTCGCATTCATTCTGCCTTGAAGATATCGCCGGCTCGTGCAGCCTGCCCCCCGCTCGGAGTCGGACTTCAAATCAGCGTTTCCGCCTCGCGAATGCATGCTTCGAGCACATTCATGGCGAAATCGGCTTGTTCTTCGTCGATTACCAGCGGAGGAGCAAGTCTGATCGTATTCGCACCCGCTCCGAGCACCAGCAGGCCTTTGCTGAAAGCCAGGTTTTCGATAGCATCGCGCAGCTTGGGTGCGGGCTCTTTCGCTTTCTGATCGGCCACGATTTCGATGCCGATCATCAAGCCTTTGCCCCGGATGTCGCCAACGATGCGGAACGTTTCGCGCCATCCGGAAAGGCGGGCCAACATATACTCACCTACGCGACGCGCATTCTCCATATATTGATCGCGAATGAGGCGAATGGTAGCCAACGCGGCGGCTACGGCGACGGGGTTGGCCCCAAACGTAGAAGCATGGGCGCCCGGCCTCCAGTTCATAACGCTGGATCGGGCGATCGTGGCGGAAAGAGGCAAACCGGAGGCGATCCCTTTGGCCACGCAGAGAATGTCCGGCTCGATGCCGGCGTGATCGCCGGCCCACCATTTACCGGTCCGGCCCATCCCGCTCTGCACTTCATCGGTAATCAGTAATATTCCATTTTCGCGGCAAATTCGCTGCAAATCTTGTAGAAATTCGGCAGGGCCGGGCAGGTATCCACCTTCACCCTGGATTGGCTCAACGATAATCGCCGCCACCTCCTGCGGGTCCACAATTTTCCTGAAGAGTTCGCGTTCGATGAATTTAGCGCAATCGGTGCAGCACTCACGAGACGGATGCCCGTAGGGGCAGCGGTAAGGATTGGCATAGGGCGCATGGAAAACACCGGATAACAACGTGCCGAATCCGGTCCTTTGCACCGCCTTCGAGGCGGTAAGCGATAACGAACCCATGGTGCGGCCGTGAAATGCGCCGTAAAACGCTATGATTTTCTCGCGTCCAGTGTGATACCTCGCCAGCTTTATCGCCGCTTCGATCGCCTCTGTTCCGGAATTGCCGAAATAGACTCTCTTTGGCTCATTGCCTGGCGAGATCGATTCGAGTTTCTCGGCGAGCTCGACCATGCCTTCGTAGTAGAAATCCGTGCAGGACATGTGGATGAGTTCGGCCGCTTGCCGCTGGATTGCGGCCATAACTTCCGGGTGGCAATGTCCGGTTGCAACTACAGCTATGCCCGCAGTGAAATCTAGAAACGTGTTTCCATCTACATCCTCGACCAGCGCGCCGAAGCCGCGCTTAGCGACCAACGGATAGCTGCGCGTGTAAGAGGGCGAGATATGTTGCCGATCGCGTGCGATTACGCGTTTTGCGTGGGGGCCGGGAAGCGCAGTAACCAGGCGCGGCAATTTGCCCTGCGCCAGGGTTTCGGTCCGGGCAGAGTCTTGAACCATATGCCAATTGTACATGCGGTCATGGGTTTAATCGCTCAGAAGCTTCGGCGAACGTGCCCTTTTATTTCGTGGAAACGAGTTTTTTGTCGGGATGCAGAATCAGTTTCTGGAGGCGCCAGTTGTTCATGTCGGCGACGTAAAGCGTGTTCTCGTCCGGGCAGGCCATGCCGTGGATCCAGTTGAATTGCCCAATATCACGGCCCGATTTTCCGAGCACTCCCAGAATTTTGCCGTCTGGGATGGAAATCTTGTAGATACGGCCGGGCTCCTCGTCGGAGGTATAGAGATATTGCCGGTTTGTATTGGTGATACAGATCGTCCACGGCCGCGTTTCATCCGGCCGGCTGGCGGGCATATTTCCTAAAACAGGGTGGCGCGACTTGTCATAAGGCACATTCAGGAAGAGAAACTTCTTGAAATTGCCCTCTGTATCGAACACCTGAATGCGCCGATTCCCTCGATCCGCGACGTAGATGTTTTGATCGCGGTCGATCCCGATATTGTGCGGATTGCTGAAACGGCCCGGATTCTCGTTCGCATGTTCGCCGCCCTTGCCCGGCGCGCCCCAACGCTTAAGCCAATAACCGTGTTTATCGAATTTGGCGATCTCAGAATTGAAGTAGCCATCGCTGACGTAAATGTTGTCGTCCTTATCCCAGGTCACATCGGTTGAGCCATTGAAGTAACCATCCACGGGCGTGGGAGCAGGATCGGCGTGACGATAATGGGGCTCATCTGGTCCTTCGTCCCGGCGGCCGAGATTCATGACCACCATGCCTTGGGGATCGAACTTCATCACCGACATGGTGGCTTTGTCGACGACCCATAAGTTGTCATAACGATCGAAGCGGACTGAGTGCGCATAGGCCAAACCGTAGACGCCGCGGCCGATTTCGCGCACATAGTTGCCCTTTTCGTCGAATTCCAAAATCTGCGTAGTGGATTCGCCGTACACGGGCCCGGTGCCGGCACTGCCGGGATGATTCAACACCACGACGTGGCCCTTCGAATTGACGGCCACTCCCAAGACTTCGCCTAAGTTGCGGTCGGGTGTCAGCTTCAAGAAGGGAACAGAATCGAAAGGAATTTCCGGAGCATTCTGAATTCCTGGTGCGGGCGGTGCCTGCTGCCCGAGCATGGGTACAGCGAGCAGCGCGAAAAGCGCGGTGAATGCCAGGCGTTTCATATGCCCTCCTCGAACTGGCGATTCTATGTTATTTGCGTTTCCAGCGAACGATGCCGTCTTTGCTGTCTTCGAGAATGATGCCTTGCGTCGCCAATTCCTGGCGGATGCGATCGGCTTTCGCAAAGTCTCTGCTTTTGCGGGCCATTTGCCGGGCAGCGACGAGCTCCTCGATTTGCTCCTTGCTGGGCGCGCCGGCGCGCGCTTGTATGCCAACGGAGCGAAGTTTTGCATCATCATCGTCCTGGAGAACGCCAAAAATGGCGTCAAATGTCTCCAGTGCTTTTTGTGCCGGCGCTACATCGTTTTGTTTAAATTCGCCTCGATCCATGGCGATATTTGCATCGCGAACCAGATCGAATATCGCGGCCAAAGCCTGTGCTGTATTCAGATCGTCTTCGAGCCCGAGTTCGAAATTTTTCCGCGCCTGCTCGGCTTTTTCAGCGACAGCAGAGGCGCCGGCGGCAAACTTGCTGGTATTCAGCCGCATTGCAAAGTTGCGCAGCCGTTCGACAGAGCTCGCGGCCTGCTGCAAACTTTCCTCGGTAAAATTCAGCTGCCGCCGATAGGGAACAGAGGCCAGCAGATAGCGCAGTGTCGAAGGCTTATTGCCTTTCTGGAGCAAGTCACGGAGCGTATAGAAGTTGCCCAGCGATTTAGACATCTTCTGGGAGTCCACCAGCAGATGCTCGGCATGCAGCCAATAACGAACAAACGGCTTCCCCGTGGCTGCTTCGGACTGAGCGATTTCGTTTTCGTGATGCGGAAAGGCCAGGTCGATGCCGCCGGAGTGAACGTCGAGGGTTTCGCCCAAATACTTCATGGCCATCGCAGAGCACTCAATGTGCCAGCCGGGCCGGCCTGGACCAATACGCGTGTTCCAGAAAAACTCGCCGGGTTTAGGTGCTTTCCAAAGGGCGAAATCGCGCGCATCCGCTTTTTCGTATCGATCCACGTCCACGCGTGCACCGGCCTTGATGCCCGACATATCTACATGACTCAGCTTGCCGTAGTCGCGAAATCTTGAGATGCGAAAATAAATCGATCCTTCGCTCACATAAGTAAAGCCCTTTTCCGTAAGCCGCTCAATGAGCTGAACCATATCTTCTATATGATCGGTGGCCCGAACCATGTGTTCCGGCTTGCCGATTCCCAATACCCGCTGATCAGCAAGAAAAGCATCAATGTACTTGTCGGTGAACTGACGAATGTCCACGTTGGCTTCTGCCGCCTTGGCGATAATGCGGTCGTCGACGTCCGTGAAATTGGTAACTTGAGTGACCTCAAATCCGCGCGACCGCAAGAAACGTCGCAGAACGTCTTGAAAGACAAACGTCCGAAAATTTCCTATGTGGGCGAAATCGTAGACCGTGGGGCCGCACGTATACATTCGAACTCGACCCGTCTCTAGCGGTACAAAAGTTTGCTTTTCGCCTCCCAGCGTATTCTGAAACACAATATCGCCCATTTTGGCGTGGGATCCTCTGCGGACGATTTGAAAAAGGCGGTGAACCCGCGCGGGCCGCACCGGGCGCGGGCGGTAGCCATTCTAGCCGAGGCACCGAGCGCGGCAAAGGAGCGAGTTAAGCCGGAGAAATCCAGGTCATTGCTGAATCGGAAGAGCCATGCTTTACACTTTCGGTGTGGCTATGCTATCGTGCGGTTTGTAACCGCCGATCCAAGCGCCGGACGGCTGGGCCACTGCTAAACGACCCGCCAAAGTTGTCGTCGCGCGACCCCTCCTCTCGAGGAAACCGAACCCGTATCCGCCGTTGCTCTATTGCATTACACGTGGCGGAAGATAAGGTGTTTCTTGCTCAAACTGCGTAAAGTCGAACTGGTTGGCTTCAAATCCTTTTGCGAGAAAACGCACCTGACCTTTAGCGGTACTGGATTGACCTGCATCGTGGGTCCAAACGGATGTGGCAAATCGAACATTGTCGATGCGATTTCCTGGGTTCTGGGCGAACAAAGCCATAAATTGCTTCGCGCCGAGCGCATGGCCGATTGCATTTTTAATGGCACGACGAAGCGGCCGCCGATGGGCTTGGCCGAAGTTACGCTCACTTTGATTGATGCTGAACTGGCCGAGGCTGCGCGCCGAGTGTTAGGCGATTCACCGTTGGCAAGTGACAGCGACCGGAACAGTGGCGACGCAGCCGAAAACTCTAGCTCCGCCAGTGACGGGACGGAGGTTACAGAATCTGGTGCTGTGGAAGTTCAGAGCGGCTCGATGCCTATCGGCGACGAAAAGCGCTCGTCGAGAAGACCGCGAATCGCGCAAAAGAACGCATTGCAATCAAAGCCAGGAGAAGTTGTCGTGGGGCGGCGACTCTATCGTTCGGGGCAGAGCGAATATCTCATTAACGGCCGCAGTGCCCGGCTGCGCGACATACAAGAACTGTTCATGGGCATCGGCCTCGGGCCGGATTCCTACGCCATTATCGAACAAGGCCGGATCGGCCAGGTTTTGAGTTCCAAGCCCTCTGATCGGCGCGCGATCATTGAAGAGGCGGCGGGTATCACGAAATTCAAGACCAAGAAGCGGCTGGCCGAGGCCAAACTCGATTCTTCAAAGGCCAACCTCTCGCGCGTCAACGACATCTTCGTCGAAGTAGAGAAGCAGCTTGCATCGCTGAAGCGGCAGGCTTCGAAAGCGCGACGTTACGCCGAGATTCGCGAGCAAATGCGAAACCTCCTAAGTCTGGTACTCGCCAGTAAAGCAAGGCGGCTGGACAGTGAGGCGGAACGGCTTGCTGTCTCTCTCTCTGAAATTGCGAAAATTGAGAATACCCATTCGCAATCCATAGCCCATCTCGAAGCGGAGCAGGAGAGGCTCGACCGTCAGGTCTATGAGCTCGATGGGCAACTGCGGCAGAACCAAAATCTTATTGGTCAGGCCGCGCTCGAATTAGATCGTGCGGAAAACCGTATTTTGTTCAACCGGCAGCGCCGGGAGGAGCTGGCGGAAAGAAGGCGCCAACTCGGGGCTGAGTTTGACCAAGCGACGGCACAACTGACGCAAATCGAGACGCGAGTCGCTGCCCAAGAGGCGGTCGTCGCCCGCCTCGAACAGGAAGGTACGCAACTAGAGCGCGAATTGGAGCAGCTCGCCGCCCGTTCAGCAGAACTGGCTGGCGCCAGCCGTTCCGCGGAAGCTCGTATTTCTGAGTCGCGCCGGCGAATTCAGGAGTTCGGCCACACGCTTTCAGAACTGCAGAATCTGGAGACAGAAGCCGGGAAGCTCGTCGCGCATCATTCGGGAGCGTTGGAAAAGCTCGAGAGATCCGAACAGGCATTACTCGAGGAATCTTTGCAGTATCGCGAGGCTTCTCAATCGGCTGATCTGCGCTGGCAAGCTGCAACGGAGAAAACACGGCAGCTCGAAGCATCACTGGCGCAACTGCAGCAACGGGTGGCGAATTATCGGCGAGATCAGGCCGAGATGTCCTCGCGTTCAGATGCGGTCCGTGAATCACTTGCTGGCGCACGCGCCAGGCGGGATGCCTTAGTCCGAGTTCTCAGCGACCATTCCTACGGCACGGAAACCGTGCAAAAGCTGTTTGCTTCGAATGGGCGGGGTGCAGCGGCGAATTTTCGGGCGGTCGGTCTGCTTGCCGACTACGCTGAAGTGGAACCCGAATATGAAACCGCTGTTGAGCAGTTCTTGAGGGACGAGCTCGAATATGTGGTCGTCGAAACTTTCGACCATGCCCGCGCCGGAATTTCGCTTTTGCGCGACGAATTCGGAGGACGTGCCACATTTTTTGTCGATTCTCTGCGTACCCTGAACGTGGCAGGCGCAGAGCCCGAACTCCCATTTTCACAGGAACCGGATGTTTGCCGTCTCGATCGTTTGGTCAATTTCAGGGATCCACTTGGGCCTGCGGCAAAACACTTTTTGCCGAGGCTGCGTGCGGCATTTCTTGTAAACGCGCCTGCCGCTGCGGAGCGGCTTGCGGGCGAGAACCCATCGTTCTTTTTTCTCAGCCCTGATGGGACCTGTTACCACGGCCGGGCTGTGACAGGTGGCCGACCGACCGAAGCCGGGCCCCTGGCGACAAAAAGAGAGCTGCGGGATCTGGAAACGGAAACTTCAAAACTCGAGGCCGATCAAGCCGAGTTGCAATCCGCGATCGAGCGCCTGGAATCCGAACAGCGCGAGGCGGAGCGCACTCTTGAAGAGCTGACAGTCAAGCACGTTGAAGCCGGCAAAGGTCTGGTCGCGGCAACCGTGGAGCGGGATCGTGCCCGCGCCGAACTGGCCAGGCTCAGCACGGAGTTGGCAGCCTGCCAGGCGGAAGTGGAACATCTGCGGCGTGACGCTCAGGCGGCCAAGCAAAGTGCCGAGCATGCAATCGCCCAACGGCAGGCGATTCTCGATGCGAGCGAAGCAGAGGAGCGCGACACGGCCGAAGCTATGGCGCTGATCTCTGAAGTGCAGCAGTCTGCCCAAGCTCATCAAGAAAAGTTAGGGGCAAAGCGCGCGGAAAGAGCTGCCATGGCAGAGAGGCTCTCCGGGGCGACGGCTATCGCCACGCGTGTCAAAGAAGAGCACCGGGAACTGCTGTCCCGATCGTCGTCTCTTTGCATGCAGCAAGAAACGATGGCCATGGAAGAGACCGAGCTCCTCAAGGCCGATGAAGTTCAGCGTCAGCTTGTCGATTCGCTGCGCGCCGAACGCGAACGTCGCGAGCAGCAGCAGGCTGAGCTCGAGCGTACTTTCAATGCGGCGCGGCAGCGCACGTCCGAAGTGGACAACGAACTGAGGACGGCTCGGCAAGCGCTGACAGATTTGCGAGAGGACCGCAACCGGCAGGAGATCGAGCGCGCTCGCAATAATTCAGAGCGGGAGCACCTGCGATCTGCCTGTCTCAACGAGTTGAATGTCCTTCCAGAGGACCTTATCGCCACGCAGACGGGGGTGCTCGAGGGCGACGATCTCGTGAATTCCGAGACTCAGTATCAAGACTTGAAGTCGCGAGTCGAGGCTATGGGGCCCGTAAACATGATGGCACTCGAGGAATACAATCAATGCGAACAACGCTTCCTATTCCTTGAGCGCGAACGAGCCGACCTCATCCAATCCATTGCCGATACGCAGCAGACGATCAGCGAACTGGATCAAATTTCGCGGCAGAAATTCGAAGAAGCATTCGCCATCATCAACACGCATTTCGCTAACGCATTCCAAACCTTATTTGGCGGCGGGACTGGGCAGATGCGCTTATCCGAACCGGACAGCTCCGGCGAACCGGGAATTGACATCGCGACGCAGCCCCCGGGAAAGCGACTGCAAAACGTCCTGCTGCTGTCGGGAGGCGAGAAAGCTCTAGCGGCGCTTGCACTTTTGATTGCCGTTTTCCGGTATCAGCCGAGTCCGTTCTGCATTCTCGATGAGGTCGACGCTCCACTGGATGAGACCAACGTTGGACGCTTCGCTCAGATGATCGCCGAAATGAGCGCAGACGCTCAGTTCATCGTGGTTACCCACAACCGGCGCACGATGGAACGGGCGTCGGTGCTTTATGGTGTCACCATGCAGGAAGCCGGCGTTTCCAAGTTGGTCTCCGTAAATTGGCAAGAAGCGCGTTCCAGCGCCACCCACGCCGCTTAAAAGAATCCACGGCGAGCCTAGCCCAAGTTCACGGTAAAATTCTTCCCGCTGTGCGCCACGAATTTTTGCTGCGGAATTTTCCTCATTTCATTTTTCTTCACTGTTGACATCACCTAGCGCTGCGCTAGAATACCCGCCTCTTCGACAGGACAAAATCACTCGTGGCATCTCCTTACATGAGCGCTGTGGTTTGGGAAACAAACTTTACCGGGCTGAAATTACTGTCGCGCGGTAAAGTTCGCGACCTGTATCAGGTTGGGAATGATTTGCTTCTGGTGGCGACGGACCGGCTCTCTGCGTTTGACGTGGTGCTTCCGACTCCCATTCCTGATAAGGGTCGAGTATTGACGCAGCTTTCGCTTTTCTGGTTCAACACGCTGAGCGATGTTGTTCCGCATCACGTTTTGAGCGCGACCCAATTTCCACCGCCCGCGAGTGAATATGCCCAGCAACTCGCCGGCCGGGCAATGCTGTGTCGCAAGACGGAGCCGCTACCGGTCGAGTGCGTTGTGCGGGGGTATTTGGCCGGTTCCGGTTGGAAAGATTACCGTGCGACGGGAAGAGTCTGCGGCGTGCCATTGCCTCCCGGACTCCGCGAATCGGATCGCTTGCCTGCACCGATCTTTACTCCCTCGACCAAAGCTAAGACCGGCCACGATGAGAATATTTCTTTCGATGATGTAGTGGCTCTGGTCGGCGGGAATCGAGCCGAGCAACTTAGATCGATTAGTCTTGAAATCTACCGTCGCGCCGCTGCCTACGCCGAACCGCGCGGCATTCTGTTGGCGGATACAAAATTTGAATTCGGCCTCATAGGCGATCAACTGATCTGGATTGACGAAGCGCTCACGCCCGATTCTTCGCGCTTCTGGCCGGCTCAGGGATACCAGCCGGGCTACTCGCAGCCGTCCTTCGATAAGCAATACGTCCGCGATTACCTGGAGAGCATTGGTTGGAATAAACAGCCGCCAGGACCCCAATTGCCTCCAGAAGTGGTGGAACGAACTCGGGCCAAGTACCGGGAAGCGTACCGATTGTTGGTGGGCGTCGATCTATCCTGATTGTAGAACCGAACAAGCAGAAGAGTCTTGCGGAGCGTAAGACCGTGAAAGATCAACTTGAAGCGTTGGTGGGTCAGATGGTCGAGCGAGGCATTCTGTTTGAAGAAGCGGTAAACGAATTTGAGAAGAAATTTATCAAGCGCGTGCTCGATCGCTCAAATGGTAATCAATCGCGAGCCGCCCGCCTGCTGGGCATCCACCGGAATACTCTCAGTCGTAAGATCGGCATATACAAGCTGGACCACCGACCACACCGTCGCGCGTAAGGACGTCTAGGTTAAGCGTACAGAGATAACGCGCAAAACAGAAGGAAACAGGCCGATATCCGGCTTCACCGCCATGGCAGCAGTCGATACCACGGTCAAAGTTGTCGTTGTCGTCGTCTCCACGTAAACACCGCATTCACTCCGTAGTTCCACACTGAACTGACACCCAGTCCGGAAATTGCTGCAACCCACCACGGTATGTGTGACCGAAACAGTGAGTTCGCAACGCTTAAGTTAACCAACGCACCTACTGAACAGGCCACGTAAAAAGTCAGCAGACCGCTCAAGATATGCCAGCCCCTGAGTCTCGTGTCGCGGAATGTCAGGGCGTTATCAAGCAAGAAGTTCAGCGTCATAGCGGCGAAAGTTGCTGCTGCTTGCGCCGCAAGAAACGTAGTTTTCCCGCCGTAGTACAGAAAAAATAGGACTCCGAGGTGCAGAATGAGGCCGCTTGACCCTACGAGCGTGAACATCACGAATCGGGTCGGCAGAACAGTTCCAATGAGTTTGTCGGCAATTAGATATAGGTACTCAGCCTCGACTCGAAAATCGAGCTTGCTTTCGCCCCAGTGTCGTTTGCGGAATTCGTACGGCTCCTCACCAATCGAAATGGGCCGATCACTTGTTGCTAATACATCCACCAGAATTTTGAAGCCCGCACCATTCAGTCGTGGAGCGACTCGGGCAAAAAAATCCCGGTCAATCAAGAAGAATCCACTCATCGTATCGGTGATTTCGCAGCCCAACACGAATTGACTGATTCGATGACCGAGGTTGCTCAACCAAATACGGCGGCGAGACAGTGCGCTCGTATTGCCGTCGAGTTTTCGGGTCGCCACAACCAGATCGAGTCTCTGGAGCTTGATTCGCTGAAGCATCCTAGGCAGAAGCCGCTCATCGTGCTGCAGATCCGCATCCAGAACAGCAATGTATGGGGCAGCAGTTGCCAACATGCCCTCTATGCAAGCGGAGGACAAGCCGCGTCGGCCTATGCGCTCGAGGACCCGAACCTTCGGATTTGTTTGGGCCATCTGCCGCACGAATTCGGCGGTTCCGTCCGGTGAGTGATCGTCGACAAAAATTACCTCCCATCGGATGTCTCTCAGAGCATCGCTGAGCGCAGCCAGCAACGGTCGAATGTTTCCCCGCTCATTATAAGTAGGCACCACCACGGCGAGCTCAACCGCAAGGCCAGCTTCCGGAAGCGGCGTCTCCGGCAGACACACAGCGGGGTTCGCACCGCGCTCGGCTAACATAATTTTCGCTTGCGTTTGTTCCGTCATCCTCATGCCGGCGTTCTATTATCAACAAACATTTAGTTTGTCCGGAATAGCCAGACTATCCTCTCAAATAGAGTGTTTCAATAAGCATGTTAGAGCTGTTTAGTTGATCGGCATCCGAGGCCGCCAAAGTCAGCACTCAGCCGCCGTTCACAGAAGCGAACGTCGTAAAGAATGGATTGTCAATTACAACAACGATCTAAGCTATTCTTAACGAGCGAATTCATTGGGAGAAGGCGTGATAACCAGAGACGATGTCCGCCGCATCGTGCAGGAGAGTCTGTCTGTCAAACAGGCGGTACTGAATGATTCATCGCTGTTGCAAACGATCATGACGCTCGGTCAAGAAATGAGCCGTGCACTCGCGGCAGGAAGAAAAATCCTATTGTTTGGGAACGGAGGCAGTGCGGCCGATGCACAACACATTGCAGCCGAACTGGTCGGCCGCTTCTCGCGTGAACGCCGTGCCCTCCCCGCATTAGCGTTGACAACGAACACCTCCACTGTGACTGCTGTTGGTAATGACTATTCCTATGATCGAATTTTTGCCCGCCAGGTGGAAGCGTTCGGTGCCTCTGGCGATGTCGCGATTGGGATCTCAACGAGTGGCAAATCGCCAAATGTCATCGAGGCGATCCGCGTGGCGGAAAGCATCGGGATGCTCACTGCAGGTATGACAGGCGCGAGCGGGCGCGACTTGGCGGAACTGGTCGATTATTGCCTTCGGGTTCCCTCGGAAAAAACTCCGCGCATTCAGGAGGCGCACATCCTGATCGGGCACATTCTTTGTGAAATTGTAGATGCTTCTTTTTAAGTGACAGTCATCTGCCGCACCGACTTTTCCGCAGGGACGAACGCCTGCTACCCTTCTCATGCCCGAGTTGCTGCTGAGTTCTTTTCGTACGTTTTCTCGAACTCTTCTCGCAAAGACTTCGACGGACGCCTACGGCTGTGGCTTTCGATGCCCCGGTTGTTGGGATTTCGAACTATCGACCATATGAGTGTCGAGTTCTCTCGTCTGCCGCCTGCTGTTTCAGAGCCCAGGAGCTGTCCTTCCGCCCTTTTCCCTTCTTTAAACTGAATGTTTCAGCCGATCTGGAGGTCAGGTCCTGCAGGCTGTTCCCGACCTGTACCATACACGCGCTGGGCCTGTCTGCAATCTGTTCCTCCCACCAGTCGATCCATTTTGCCCCACTCTTCTAGCCTGCCCGATAGGGAACTGGCCTGAACTCTGGGCCGTGAAATAACGTGACTCGACCCCGATGAACACTAGTACGTCATTAGCCTGCAAACCGAACGCCCAGAGTCGCAATAAAGGAGCGGGTGAATGTGTGAATAGTTCAGGGGATCTAGACTCAGGCTCGGCGGTTCGGGCTCTTAGTTCAATGTATGCGGCACTCGCGCTGCTTATGGCGGCTACATTTTTAGTTATTCTGGAATCGGGATGTGCAGGTGTAGCCAGCGTGGCAGCCAGCAAGAATACTCCTGCCGGCTTGCCGGCCATTGCGATGCAGCCTGCCGGCCAAACAGTCACAGCCGGTCAGATTGCCACTTTTTCTGTGGCAGCAATTGGAGTGAGTCTGAGCTACCAGTGGCAAAAGAACGGAGCAAACATCCCGGGCGCAACATCTGCAGCCTATAACACGCCAGCGACGACTCCATCTGACAATGGGGCAGAGTTCGCGGTTTTGATCAGCAGCAGCAGCGGCACAGTTGCGAGCAACATGGCGATATTAACCGTCAATACTTCGCCTATGATAAACAACCAGCCGCTAAGTCAAACGGTCATTGCTGGGCAAACTGCCACGTTTTCCGCAAGCGCGACAGGCACAGGCCCTCTCAGTTACCAATGGCAGAAAAATGGAATCCCAATTGTCGGGGCAACGGCATCCGTTTACACGACACCTGCGACAACTTCTGCTGATAATGGTGCACAATTTGTCCTGAAGGTCAGCAGTTCAATCGGCGCAACAAGCAGCAACGCCGCGATACTGACGGTCACTCCCGCCCCAAGCGCGCCCACGATTGTGAGCCAGCCAGTCAGCCAGAGCGTGACGGCAGGCCAGACGGCGACGTTCTCGGTAACTGCAGCAGGAACAGCTCCGTTGAGCTATCAATGGCAGCAGAATGGAGCGGCCATTGCTGGAGCGACTTCCTCAACCTATATCATTCCAGCGACGGCGGCGTCGGACAACGGTTATCAGTTCACAGTCAAGATCAGCAATTCTGTCGGAACAATGACCAGCACTGCTGCAGTGCTGACAGTCACGCCTCCTCCAGGCTCACCGGCTATCAGCACCCAACCTGCCAGCCAGATAGTGACGGTCGGACAGACAGCCACTTTCTCTGTTGTGGCCACTGGAACGGCACCGCTTGTCTATCAGTGGCAGAAAAATGGTGTCGCAATAATCGCAGCAAGTTCCTCCACCTATACAACTCCCCCCACAACCACCTCGGACAGTGGCGCACAATTTACGGTCACGGTCAGCAACTCCGTTGGGAAGACTAGTAGCAACGCGGCTGCATTAACCGTTACCCCTGCTCCCATAGCACCGTCGATCACAAACCAACCCAGCAGTCAGATTGTAACGGCCGGACAGACCGCAACGTTTTCCGTGATAGCGGCCGGAACAGCACCGCTCAATTATCAATGGCAGAAAAATGGAGCTGCAATCAGCGGAGCAACCTCCTCCACATACAAAACTCCGGCAGCGACCGGCTCCGATAATGGAGCGCAATTCGCAGTCACGGTTACGAATTCAGTTGGAAGCGTGACGAGCAACACCGCGGCACTTACCGTAAGCGTCCCACCCACAATCGCCGGACAACCCAGCAACCAAACTGTCACCATAGGCCAGACAGCCACGTTTTCGATTACGGCGGCGGGAACAGCTCCGCTGAGTTACCAGTGGCGCAAGAATGACGCGAACATTTCAGGCGCAACTGCGGCAACTTATACAACTCCCGCGACGGTCTCGTCCGATAACGGCGCCCAATTTACCGTCGTAGTTAGCAACCTTGCGGGCTCCATCGCCAGCACCGCGGCGACGTTGACGGTCAACACGCCACCCCTGATCACAGTACAGCCCGGCAGCCAAAGCGCCGTTATCGGACAGACCGCCACGTTCTCGGTGACAGCTAATGGTACTGCGCCGCTGAGCTATCAGTGGAACAAGAACGGAACGCCCATCAGCGGAGCGACAGCCTCAAGCTACACTACGCCAGCCACGATAAGTTCCGACAGCGGATCACAGTTCAATGTCACGGTCACGAATTCGGTCGGAAGCGTCACAAGCAACACGATCAGCCTAACAGTGACTGCACCGGGGCAACTGAGTGCGAACAGCTCGAGTTTCACATTCAGCAGCGTGGATGTGGGCAGCAGCAGCACGCAAAGTACAACCATTACGAATAACGGCGGAGCGAACGTGACGATATCGACCGTTGGAGTTTCTGGTGCGGGATTCACGGTCAGCGGGTTCTCAAACGGGCAGGTCATCACACCTGGAGCTTCTGTTATCCTCAGTGTGAAATTCGCACCGGCAAGCGCGGGCTCTGTAACAGGAGCCGTGACAATCACGAGCAATGCGTCGAATTCGCCTCTGTCGGTCTCGCTTTCTGGTTTGGGGGTAGCAGTCCAGCATTCCGCAGTCCTGAACTGGACCGCCAGTACGTCAGTTGTCGTGGGATATAAAATCTATCGTGGTACGACTTCGGCCGGCCCATATACTCTGCTCAATTCTTCGCCGAATGCCAGCACCACCTTTACGGACCTATCAGTCGTATCCGGCCAGATGTACTACTACGTCGTTACGGCGGTCGACTCGAGTAACGTCGAGAGCGTTTACTCCAATCAGGTCCAAGCAATCATTCCCTGAGTTTGTCTTAACAAGATCAGTTAGCATCACCGGATTGTCGGTGTACCTCGGAAATACCTCGATGCTGTCCTGCCGTGTTTTTCATCACCGCTCGCGGGCAGATCGAAGTGCTCGTTAGCGATTATTGATTGTGTAGCACCTGACGCCCACATCTCTCCTATGGCGGCGCGAAGCGGTGGTCTCGGCGCTCGATCCATGCGGGCACCTTGTTTTTCTGGAGGAGGCGTGTCAACTGATTGGATTGGACGCGCTACCCGTGCGAAGAACTCCACACAGGAATGGCAAAAATCGCCTTCCTTTAAAGGAATACCACAGCGTGCGCAGTTTATGTGGACCATATCCGAGCCGTGCAGCTCCTGTCCGCTCTCATGTTAGGGCCAGATATAACGTGCATTCGCAGGAACTCAGCTAACAGAGGACCACTTTGTTTCGGTTGCGTGTGATGCGGCGGGTGGCGTTGCGCGTATCGATGACCAGCTGCGAAGCTTCGACAATCGCCTGATAATCGTAAGACGAATGATCGGTGGCGATGACCACGCAATCGTAGCCCGCCAGATTGGCAGCCGTCAGTTCCACCGAGGACATCTGCGAGTAATCGTAATGCCGCATCTTGTGGAGCTGTGCAAAATAAGGATCGTTGTAATCGACTTGGGCGCCGTGTTCGATCAGCAACTGCATGATTTTCAGAGTCGGAGATTCGCGCAGGTCGTCCACATCTTTCTTGTACGCCACGCCGAGCACCAAAATGCGCGAGCCCTTCACCGCTTTTTGCCGCTGGTTGAGGGCGTCGCCGATGGCGTCGACGACGTGATAGGGCATCGCCGTATTGACTTCGCCGGCCAGTTCAATGAATCGCGTGGCGAAATCATATTCACGCGCTTTCCAGGAAAGATAAAACGGATCGACGGGAATGCAGTGTCCGCCGAGTCCCGGGCCAGGATAGAAGGGCATGTAGCCAAAAGGCTTGGTCGCCGCGGCGTCGATCACTTCCCAGATATCCATGCCCATGCGCAGAGACATCTGCTTCAGCTCGTTCACCAGCGCGATATTCACGCAGCGGAAAATATTCTCCAGCAGCTTGGTCATCTCCGCGGCGCGTGTCGTGCTCACCGGAACCACACGAGCCACCACCTGCGCATACAGTGACTGTGCCGCACGGCCACTGGGCGGGTTCACACCGCCGACCACTTTAGGGATTTGAGCCAGCCCGTATTGCTTGTTGCCGGGGTCTTCGCGCTCGGGAGAAAACGCCAGGTAAAAGTCGGTGGAAACGTGCTCGGCGTCCGGGCCATGTGCGATGGGGCAACGCAACCCGGACTCCTCCAGGATGGGCAGCACCAGTTCTTCGGTTGTTCCCGGATAGGTGGTCGATTCCAGCACGATCAACTGGCCGCGCTGCAAATGCGGCTGAATCGAGCGCGCGGTCTGTTCGACGTAGGAAAGATCGGGTTCGCGGCGCTGGTCGAGCGGCGTGGGAACGCAGATCACCACCGCATCCATGGCCGCCAGACACGAGAAGTCCGTGGTGGCGGAGAAATGTTTGGAACGGACGTGCTGCTGAATTTTGGCGCTGGGAATGTGACCGATGTAGCTCTCGCCGCTATTCAGCTTGTTGACCTTAACGGGGTCGGTGTCGAATCCCTTGACCCTGTGACCGGCCTCGGCAAACCGCAGACCCAGCGGCAGGCCCACGTAACCGCATCCTATGACCCCGACGTTCAGTTGTGATCCCTTGAAGTACTCTGGCTTGCGATCCAGCGGCATATTGATGTGCGACGCTCCTCCCTGTTTTGATTCGTGAGCGTGGGAAAGGGTCGAGTCTATCAGGAATGGCCTTGCTGCCCAAAGTGCGGTCAGGGCGGGGTAGTGGGCTACTTTGAATTTATGCTGCCGATTCAAAGTAGCCCACTACCCAGGGCGGGTAGTCTCCTAATTAGCCAGCACGACATAAGACGCTACGGCCGTTGGAAGCTTGCCGCCGTTCCGGAGCCGAGATTGCACCCCAACGCATGTAAAACCGGCATGCGTTGGGGACCCCGCACGAGATTCCTCATCCTCGCAGAACCGCGCAATTTCCGCACAAACCGAGGCCCCAAGCGCGGAAATCGCGCCGCTCGTCTTCGGAATGACACTGGGTAGGCGTCAATTTTGTGAAATTAGGACACTACTGCAGGGCGGGCTCGCGCGTGCGGGGTCAGGCGTCGGTTTTGCGGCGTTGATAACAGAGCAGGATCAAGTCAGCGCGACGGCGCACCCCGAACTTGCTGAGCAGATTCGAAACGTGAAATTTGACGGTACGTTCGGAGATGTTGAGTTTACTGGCAATTTCCTTGTTCGCCAGATTCTCGAGCAACGAATCCAATACCTCCTGCTCCCGCCGGCTCAATTCGGCTGTGCTTTCCACTTTCACGCGGCGGCCGCGCGAATTTATGACCGAGTCAACGAATTCCGAGAGCAGTGAACGCGGAACCCAGAATCCGCCGCTCGCCACCAGCGGCAGCGCCCGGGGCAGTTGCTCGCGCGCCTCGCCATAGGTGAGCAATCCTTTTGCACCGAGCCGCAGCAAATCGTGGCTGTCATTCGTACTGAATTTTTCGGCCACGATCAGCACACGGGCCGAAGGCGAACGCTCCAGCAGATTCGCCATGAGCGCGGCAGTGCCGGACGCAGAAGCATGGGCGTCTACCACATAAACCGGGGCGCGCGGAAGCGCTGCTTTGCGCAATTCGGGGGCAAGCATCGAATCCAAATGACGAGTTGTGGTCTGAAACGCGGGGGGAGCAAGCGCACGGGAGAATTCCGCCAGTACCAACGGATGCGGTGAAAGGATACACACTCGAAGCGCGCTTTTCCCGTTCCTGTTCTTCACATTTGGCAGACTATACGACCCGCGCGCGGGCAGCAAGCATTGCTAGTGATGGAGGCTGTCCATTTAGGCAACGTGCAGGTTCGGGCACAGGACAGGGTTCGGTGACCAGTTGTCCATGGAACCCTGTTCCGGGCTGTTCGGCTGGGCAATTACATGATTGGGCAAGCACTGGCCCTCCGGCCGCGCCGACGGCATCGATTCACTCTGGTAGGCTCGTCTGGGTAACGCGATGACACCGGCTATTACACCGCGCCGCTACGAGCGTGTTGGCTTACGAAAAGGCCCATGGGTTGCTTGGCAGGGCCCGGGCGGACGCGCAGTGTCCCGCGCCTCCACTCTAGGGTTAGGCGGCCTCTTTATCGAAGCGCCGGAGCCTGCAGCAATCGGGGCCGGTATCAAGATGGTGTTCAACGTCGCCGGGGGCGAGGTGCGTGCACGCGCCATGGTACGCAATTTAGACCCGGGCAGAGGTATGGGAGTGGAGTTCGTGTTTATGCGGCCCGAGGACCGGGCACGACTTGCGCGGCAAGTGAGGAAACTCCTCGCCGCTATCGCCCGCAAAACCGAGCAAGTAAGGTGAGCCTGAAACGCGACTACCGCTGAGGGAAGAGCAACGACTCGAGCATATCCGCCCGGGCTTTTTCATCCGAGGCGATCACCTGCAGTAAATCCGTAACGGAGATCATGCCGTGATATTTCCCGGCGCCATCAACGACAAGCAGGTGAAATATGCCGTGTTTTTCCATTTGGCGCAGGCATTCGTCCAAAGCGATATCCGGCGGCACGGTGACCAATTCGCGAGTCATGATTTCCGAGACGGGTATTCCGGCTGATTTGTTTTCCGCGGCGACTTTATCGGAAATATCGCTTTGTGAGACTACACCCACCAGTTTTCCGCCGTCGTCGAGCACGCCGACGGCTCGCACCTGGCGTTCGCGCAAATATCGCGCGGTCTGGTGAACTGAAGTTGCTTCTGACACAGCAAAGACCTGGACCCTTGCACGGATGATATCGGCCACGTTCATGGCGGCCTCCTGAGGCAGGCAATTGATGGGATGTTAGAGCCGGAGGGAGGGGCAATGCAAACGGAAATCAGCGGCTGTTGCGGCAGGTTCTGCCCGAAGAACCAACTGCAGATCCCTTGTTTTTCGCTCGCATAGGAATGCGGGCGAACTTCCACGGGACGACAGCGTCTTTATTGGGGCGGCGGGAGACCGCGGGAGACCGCGGGAGATGGCCGGGTCAATGGTCGGTATCGGTGCGAGCCGATCAGGAGTGTTCGAGAATGATCTTCATGCGCTGGCCGTTGTCGGAGCCCAGCATTCCGATGGCTTTCTTCAGTTCGCCAAGCGGCATGACGTGGCTCACGAGCGGCTCCAGCCGAACCGCACCGCGCTGCACAAGGGCGATCGAGTTTGGGTAATCCTCGCTTTTGGCCACACGCGCATTGATGAGGGCAAGTTCCTTGAAGTAGAGATCGTAAAAGGGGAGTTCGCCCTGTTTTGCCGTGATGATGCCAAAGAGCAGCAAACGCCCGCCGGAGCGCGCCATGTGAATCGCGTCGGACAAGACCGGCAACATGCCCGTGCATTCGATGATGACGTCGGCA
>Ga0070740_10001701_pt1 | contig 28895 bp, 28 predicted proteins | sample Coa_R2_FD_67286 | JGI IMG/M metagenome (GOLD analysis project Ga0070740, IMG submission 67286) | Surface soil microbial communities from Centralia Pennsylvania, which are recovering from an underground coalmine fire - Coalmine... | ecosystem: Environmental > Terrestrial > Soil > Unclassified ...
GGGATCACCGCCGACTGATTGCCCCAAGCCTCTCCCTGACGGCCTGCTCGCGGCTGCGGTCGCACGCGGGCGCGTGCTCCTGTGCCTCGACTACGACGGCACGCTTTCCGAAATCGTCGCCCATCCCGCGGATGCCCGCCCGCTCGATGGTACCGGGGAACTGCTCACCCGCCTGAGCGCCGATCCCGACTGCCTTTCGGTTGCGGTCGTGAGCGGACGCGAGATCGGGGAAGTCAGGCGGATGCTCGGGATGCCGGCGGGAGTGCTCTTTTCCGGCACACACGGCCTCGAGATCATGGGATCTGACGGAGTATGCCGGCCGACCGAGATTGCCGCGGCCGCCGCCGGAGAGATCGAGAAGGTTCGCCGATGGATGCGCGAGAACGTCGCCGGGCTTGCGGGATTCGTGATCGAGGACAAGCGCGCCGCCATCGCGATGCACTATCGGATGGTTGAGCCGGAGCTCGCGGCCCGGAAGCGCCGCGAACTTGCGGCGTTTGCGGATTCGAACACTCCTTCCCTCATGATCATGGAAGGCAAGATGGTGGATGAGTTGCTGCCGCGCGGGACCGGCGGCAAGGGCCGCGCAGTGCGGGAGCTTCTCCGCGAAAACGGCAATCCGCCCGCAACGCCGATCTACTTCGGGGATGACACCACCGACGAGGATGCGTTCGGGGAAATCCGCGACGACGGCATCGCAATTCTTGTCGGTCCCGCGCGTCCGAGCCGGGCGCACTATCGCGTGGACGGTCCCGCCGCGGTTTTCAGGATTCTTTCGGATCTGGCGGACGAGCTTGAGCGGAAGCGCAAGACGCGGATCGACTGACCGGCCGGGAACCCTTTCGCTGGCGATTGCGTAATTCGGATGCGAAACTTCCACGTGAACGTACTCGTTCGGGGAGATTGTCTTGTCCGAGCGCCCTTCACTTCTCATTGAGCGGAAGTCCAGCGGCGATCCCGAGATTTTCGAGACGCTGATTCCCGCTCGCCTGGACCGCCTGCCATGGAGCCGTTTTCACTGGCTTTTGGTGGTGGGGCTGGGAATCACGTGGGTGCTCGACGGGCTCGAAGTCACCCTGATGGGCGCGATCAGCGCGGTCCTGGAGCGGCCCGACACTCTTCATTTCACGGCACGCGAGATTGGTTCGATCAGCTCCGCCTATCTCATCGGAGCGGTGCTGGGCTCCATCGTTTTCGGGCATCTAACCGATCGCTTCGGGCGCCGCACGTTCTTCTTCGTGAGCCTCGCGACCTACCTCGTGGGCGTTGCGCTTACAGCGGCGTCATGGAATCTCGCGAGCTTTGCGGTGTTCAGGTTCCTGACGGGCGCGGGGATCGGGGGCGAGTACTCGGCGGTGAACTCCGCGATCGACGAACTGATTCCGGCCCGCTTTCGCGGACGAATTGACCTAATGATCAACGGCAGCTTCTGGCTGGGAGCGCTCGCGGGCTCCGCTTCCACCGGAATCATCCTCAATCCGCACATCTTCGCCGTGGACGTCGGATGGCGGCTCGGCTTCGCGATCGGCGCGGTTATCGGACTGCTTATCCTCTACCTCCGGCGCTTCATCCCCGAGAGTCCTCGATGGCTGATCACGCACGGACGGCGCGAGGAGGCGGAGGAGCTGGTGCGCGATTTCGAGGCGGAACTCGGCAGTATCGACGGAGATCTGGAAGGAGCGGAACCGCTGAGAATTCGGGTGCGCGGCGAATTCGGGCTCAACACGATTCTCAGGCCGCTCGTCCGAGAGTATCGCAAGCGCACGATTTTGAGCCTATCGCTGATGACGGCGCAGGCGTTCCTCTATAACGCGATCTTTTTCACCTATGCGCTGGTGCTGAGCCGCTACTACGGCGTGGCGGCGGACGTGACCGGCCTGTACCTGATGCCGTTTGCGCTTTCGAATTTCATCGGCCCGATGGTGCTCGGGCATTTCTTCGACACCGTGGGGCGGCGTCCGATGATCTCGGGAACCTTCGCCATCTCGGCGCTCACGCTGATTGTGACCGGCTACCTCTTCGAGCGCGGCGCGCTCACCGCCGCATCGCAGACGCTTCTGTGGTCGGTGATGTTCTTCTTCGCATCGTCTGCGGCGAGCTCGGCGTATCTGACGGTGAGCGAGATCTTCCCGCTCGAGGTGCGCGCGCTTGCGATTGCAATTTTCTTTTCGGTGGGGACGGCCGTCGGCGGAGTCGTGGCGCCGTGGTTCTTCGGCGTGTTGATCGACACCGGATCGCGCAACGCGCTTTACCTTGGCTACCTGATCGCGGCGGCTCTGATGCTCGGAGCGGCGGCGGTGGAGTTGCGCTTTGGAGTGGCCGCGGAACGCGCGAGCCTCGAAGAGGTCGCCCGGCCGATTTCGTCCGCCTAGATAACGGCGGTCGCAGCGGCCATCTATCCTCATTTTCCGCCGCCTTTGCGCGCGGTAAAGTTGAGTCTGCCTGTCGAGAATCGCAAGCAACGGAGGCGGCGGTCTTCTTATGGCGGATTCGGGAAAACAGGTGGTGGGCCGGCGCGAGTTCATCAAGCGAAGCGCTCTGGCAGGTCTCGGATTCGGGCTGGTTCCTCTCGGGCGCGCGGAGGCGTCGATTGAAACCACGCCGCCCCAGGTAAGGCGCTACAGCGAACTGGGTCGAACCGGACTCAGGATCTCCGACATATCCTTCGGCGGAGCGCGCCTTCGGCTCGGGCAGGAAGACCTCGTCCTGCACGCGTACGATCGCGGGATCAACTATTTCGACACCGCCGAAACCTACATGGACGGCGAATCGGAGACCACGATCGGCAACGCGCTGCGCGGCAAGCGCGACAAGGTGTACATCACGTCCAAGACCATCACGAGTCCGACCGACAAGCGCGACAGGATGATGCGCGCGCTCGAGGGCAGTCTGCGCCGCCTCCAGACGGACCACGTCGACATCTACTTCAATCATGCGACCAACGACGTGGCGCGACTCAAGAATCCGGAATGGCTCGAATTCACCGCCGAGGCGCGAAAGCAGGGAAAGATCCGGTTCGTCGGCATGTCCGGACACGCGGGCCGTCTGACCGAATGCCTCGAGTACGCACTCGACTCCGATCAGATCGACGTGATGCTGGTGGCGTACAACTTCGGGCAGGATCCGCGCTTTTACCAGAGGTTCCTCGGCGGATTCGATTTCGTCGCGCGGCAACCCGATCTTCCGCGGATGATTGAGAAGGCGAAGTCGAACAACGTCGGCGTGGTAGCGATGAAGACACTGATGGGAGCGCGGCTCAACGACATGCGCCCGTACGAGCGGGGCGGCACAACCTTCGCGCAGGCCGCGTTCCGATGGGTGCTGTCCAATCCCGGGGTCGATTCGCTGATCGTGACGATGACGAGTCAGCCGATGGTGGATGAATTCCTCGGGGCTTCGGGATGGCGCAGCACGGCGCGAGCGGACGAGAAACTGCTCGCGCGCTACCTGGCGCTCAACACCGCCTCGCAATGCCGTCAGGGATGCGGCGAATGCGAAAGCGCGTGCCCGAGCGGCGTGCCGATCGGCGACGTCCTGCGCGCCCGGATGTACGCGAAGGACTATGGGGACCTGCGACTTGCCCGCGCCGAGTACTCGCTGCTGGAGGGCAGCGCGAAAGCGTGCCTCTCATGCTCGGCCAGGCCATGCGCGAGAGCTTGTCCGCACGGCGTGCCCATCGCCGATCTCACCGGAGCCACTCACCTGATGCTCGGATAGTCAGCGGCGTTCGAACTGCTTCGACCCGTAAAGTATCGAGCGCGCTTCATCATCGAGCGGCTGCTGCGGCAGATCCGCCATCACGGCCAATCCGCGTTTGACGGCGGGACGCTCCGCGATCGCATCCAGCCATCGCTTGAGATTCGGGCGGCTGTCGAGTTGTTCCGGCTCGCGGCGCACCCCCACAACCCAGGGGAAGGTCGCGATGTCGGCGATCGAGTACTCGCCGGCAAGGAACTCGCTTTCGGAAAGGCGCTTGTCGATTACATTGAGCAGGCGGCGCGATTCGTTGGTGTAGCGTTCGATCGCGTACGGAATCTTTTCGGGAGCTGCGCGCAGGAAATGCCCCCGCTGACCGAACATCGGCCCGACGTTCGCCATCTGGAACATCAGCCATTGCACCACCTCGTAGCGCGGGCGCGTCTGGCGCGGCAGCAGCTTGCCGGTCTTCTCGCCAAGATAGAGCAGGATCGCTCCCGACTCGAACAACGAGAACGGCTTGCCGTCGGGGCCGTCGGAATCGACGATCGCGGGCATCCGGTTGTTCGGGCTGATCCTGAGAAATTCGGGCTTGAACTGATCTCCCCTGCGGATGTCGACCGGGACGATGCGATATTCGAGGCCGGTCTCCTCAAGGAAGATCGTGATCTTGTGACCATTTGGGGTGGGCCAATAGTAGAGATCGATCATCGGATGGTTCTCCTTCCCGGGTGGCCGTCTGCTGATTCATCTTCAAGGCGGGTTTCAGCGGCCGACGAAATGGGGTTCCCGTTTTTCAAGAAACGAGCGGACGCCTTCCCTGTGATCTTCGGTCTTGAACAGTTCGGCAAGGCTGGTGCTCACCCAGGCGCCCAGTTCGCGCCAATCGGGATCGAGCGCGCGGCGCAGGCCGTTCTTGAGCTTGCGCACCGCAAGCGGAGGATTGGAAGCGATCCTGCGGGCGAGATCCTTTGCCGTCGGAAGCAGTTGGTCGTGAGGCACAACGCGCGAGACCAGACCGATCTGGAGCGCACGGGCCGCATCGATGATATCGCCCGTGAAAAGCAGCTCCGCGGCGGTCTCCCGGCCGACGAGCTGCGCAAGGCGCCCGATTCCGGGGACATCGCAACACAGGCCGCGCTTGATGAATAGTTCGCCGAAGCGCGCCTTCTCGGAGGCAACTCGGATGTCGGCCATCAGCGCCAGTTCCATTCCCCATCCGATCGCGGGTCCGTTGACGGCAGCGATGATGGGAATATCGGTATGAAGGAGCGCATCCGCAGCCGGCGTGAGGCGCGGCTCCATATTGACGGCCGCGGGCCGCGTGGCGGTGTTGGCAAGGATCTGCTTCACGTCATCGCCCGAACAGAAGGCCGGGTCGAGCCCCGTAATTATCAGGCATCGCGCGGTCGAGTTACGGACCGCATCCTCGAGTTCCTTGTATGTCGTGAGGGTCAGCGCGTTGCGCGCCTCGGGCCTGCGCAGGGTGATGACCCCCACGTACTCATCAAGATCGTAGCTGAGTTCGGTGTACATCGGATGTTCTCCTCGGTCGATGAAGGCGGGACCCACGAATCATGCTCCCGCGAAAGATGAGAATCCCACAGGCGATCCGATTTCGTCAAAGGCGCGGCCGGGCCGGCTTCCGTGAATCCATCCGGCGCAGTAGATTCTGCGCTATGGCATCGCGGCTGGCATTGATGGGCGGTGAGCCGGTGCGAAACCGGCCGTTTACGCGATGGCCGCTGTTCGACGAACGCGAACGCGCGCAACTCGAGGATGTTCTTTCGTCGGGCAACTGGGGCGGATATCCGTCGCCGAACCGCAAGGCATCCGAGTTCGCGGCGCGCTTCGCCGAATTCCAGGGCATCAGGCACGCGATCGCGACATCGTCCGGAACGGCGGCGCTCGAGGTCGCGCTGAAAGCCCTTGGCGTCGGGCCTGGAGATGAAGTCATCGTGCCGGCGATAACGTTTGCGGCAACCGCGTACGCGCCGGTCGCGTGCATGGCGATGCCGGTATTCGCTGATGTCGATCCCAACACCGCCTGCATCGATCCTGCCGCGGTGGAGCGGCTGATCACACCGCGCACGCGGGCGATCATCCCGGTACACTACGCCGCCGCCCTGGCGGACCTCGATGCGCTCGCAGACATCGCGGCGCGCCGCTCGATCGCGATCGTCGAGGATTGCGCTCACGTGCCGGGAGCGCAATGGCGCGGGCGCGGAGCGGGGGGATGGGGCAGGCTCGGATGCTTCAGCTTTCAGACGACCAAGCCGATGACGGCCGGCGAAGGCGGGATGATCACGACGGGAGATTCGGACCTGGAGCAGCGATGCCAATCGCTGATCAATTGCGGCAGGCGAAGGTCAACCGACACGTTCGCGGCATCGCTTCTGGGCGCGAACTACCGGATGACGGAATGGCAATGCGGGATTCTGCTTGCGCAGCTCGAGCGGCTACCGCGGCAGATCGAGCGCAAGAGCCGGCAGGCGGAACGGCTGCGGGCAAGACTGTCGGCCATCGACGGCATCTCCGTGATCCCGCGCGACTGTCGCGTGACCCGCGAGGTCATCTATGTCTTTTTGTTCAAGGTGGATGAGAATCGGCTCGGGGTCTCACGCAATCGATTCGTGCGAGCGCTGCGCGCCGAAGGAATTCCCTGCGGCGTTGGCAACGAGCCGGTCTATCGATCCGCGCTGTTTCCCAGAGATTCGACAGCCTATCGAACCGCGTGCGCGATGGCGGGCGCGGACCCTTCGCCGCCCCGCTGCCCCAACGCCGAAAGGCTCTTCGAGCATGAGATGATCGCGCTGGCGCACGAGATGCTGCTCGGCGGCGACGACGATATCGACGATATTGCCGACGCGATCGAAAAGGTCGCGTCGTGTTCCTCGCAACTCGCCTCAGCCCGCATCGACCGGACCGAGTGAGATGGCGCATCTCTTCGCGGGAGCATCGCGGCTAAAGCTCGATCCGCCGATAGGTATCGCGATGGCGGGTTACGGGCGGCGGGTTGGACGGAGCCACGGCATTCACGACGATCTCGCCGCGCAGGCGATTGTGCTCTCCGACGGGGTCAGGAAAGCCGCGATCGTCAGCGTGGACGTGCTAGCGATGGGAGTGAGGATCTGCGATGCGATCGCGGCGCGAATCGAGGCCGAGACGGGCATTGCGGCACAAGCCGTGATGGTATGCGCGACGCATACCCACTCCGGCCCGCACTTCAACATCTTTTCCACTCCGTCCACCGCCCATCCACCGGCCGCGGCTGTCGATCGCGATCTCGCCTGGGAGCGGTCGCTTCCCGACCGAATCGTAGCCGCGGTGGCGGATGCGGCGCGCACGATGCGGCCGGCCATAGCCAGAGCCGGCGCGGGACGCTTCGGGCTTGGAACAAACCGGCGGCTGCTGCGCGCCGACGGCTCGATTCAGCTTGCCCCCAACCACGCGGGGGTCGCTGACAACGAACTGCTGGCGCTCGGGCTTTACGAGGCCGGCGGGGACCACCAACCGATCGCGATTCTCTTCAACTATCCTTGCCACGGAGTTGTGTTGTGCGAGGACAATCTGCTCTACTCGCGCGATTGGCCCGGATTCGCAGCGGACGCGATCGAGAGGATGGCGAACGCCCGCAATCCGGCTCATCGCGCAATTGCTGTCTTCACGCAGGGCTCCTGCGGCAATATCGATCCCCGTTCTCGCGGAAATTTCGAGATTGCCAAGCGCGAAGGGACTGCCGCCGCATCGACCGTGATGCGCGCGCTGGATTCCGCCGCACCCCTTTCACCAGTGCTTCGGACCACGCGCGTGCCTTTGACGATGAAGCTTCGCGATTTGAGCGCGTCCTTGTCTGTGGCGCGCGCAAATGTCGCGCAGACTGAAGCCTCCTTGCGAAACCATCGCGAGGCCGGCGGCCACCACGAGAAGCGGCTTCGCGATCAGCATCGGAGGTCGATGGAGGAGCTGGCGGTCGTGGAAGCGCTGGATGCCGCCAATCGGCGCGACAAGCGCGTCGACCTGCAAGCCGGGGAGCTTGCCACTCACATGACGATCGTCAGGGTGGGGGAAATCGCGATGGTCGGCATCCCGGGGGAATTGTTCGTCGAACTGGGCCTGGCAATAAAGGCCAATCCCCTCTTCCGCCACACGATGGTAGTCGGCTACTGCAACGATCTCGCAGGATACTTTCCGACCCGGGAGGCATACCGATTGGGCGGCTACGAGGTTGAAACGTCGAGGGTGGCGGCCGGGAGCGGAGAGCGAATCGTGCAGGAGGCGCTTGGCGCGCTCGAGGAGCTGGCGGGGGACGAAGCGGGCCAGACTTAAAGCTCAACTTGAGGCTGTCTCGCCTCCTCGCTCAATGATCCCGTCGCGCGAGATGTCCATGTACAGCGCGTTTTCGCCGACAAATTCCCCGGCTCGCGCCAGATAGCGTTCGACTCGCGGAGCTCCGCGCAGCGCCGTGATCAATTCATCAAGGGGTACCCGCTTGAAGCCAAGACTCAGGAAGTAGCCGTCCGCCCTGCTTCCGAAAACGAACAGCGCCCGGGCGCCGCGGGTGTGAGCCGCTTTTCGCGCCGCATCCATCAGTTGCCGCCCGATTCCGCGATTCCGGTATGGCGTGGTGACGCACAGCGAGCGGATCAGCGCGGAATCGACGATCGGTTCGATGCCGACGACGCCGACCATCTCGTCGCCATCGAAGGCCGCAACGTGGCAGGCAAGCGGCCATTCGATTCCGTCGGTATCCATCCGCTCGCGCTGCAACAGCGCGCGAACGCCGCTCAGGTCGCGGGACTGCTCCACAACGATCTCACCGCGGCGGCGCTTTCGAAAAGCCATCTACAAATCGCGGCCGAAACCGCGCAAACCCGATTAGTTCTTTGGGGGCGGAAAAACTTGAACTCCGGTGTCCTCGTTGACCACGGTGATCGCCCTCACCGGACACGCGCGCGCGGCCGCGACGATCGTGCCCTCGGGCGCTCCTGCCGGATTGATGACCTCGGATTTTTCATCGTCGCCAAGCTGGAACACGCCGGGCGCGGTCTCCGCGCAATCCCCGCTGCCGACGCATCGATTCCTGTTCACCGTGATTTTCAGGGACGCCATGTGACTCCTCCGGTCGGAAGCGCTACCACCTTCACAATAGAATCCGTCGTTCCCTCGCGGCAAGCTCCCGCATTGAAACGCGGCACGGCTCATTCGATACTTCGAAGCACGATGGCTAAGATTGTCGGCACGGGACTCGACGTGATCGAGGTGGACCGGATCGAACGGGCGCTGACACGCGTAAGCGTCGGCGAGCGTTTTCGGCGCAGGGTATTCACCGAGCGCGAGATTGCCTACTGCGAATCGCGCGGGCGCCCGCGCTACCAGAGCTACGCCGCGCGCTTCGCTGCCAAGGAAGCGGCGATGAAGGCGATGGGAACCGGATGGAATCGGAACGTCGGATGGAACGAGATCGAAGTGGTGCGCGAGCGAGGAAAGGCCCCCACGATCGTGCTGCACGGCAAGTCCGCCGAGTTCGCGCGCAAACGTAACATCGCGGCCTTCCACCTGAGCATCACCCATACCTCTCGCGAAGCCATCGCCCATGTGATCGCCGAGGGGTGAGCGATCGTCAGACGGGCTCGACGCTAACCGGAGTGCCGAACAGGACCGCGGTCCCGCTCGCGGCATCGTAAGCCTGGTTGTCCGTCAGGCGGTTCGCATTCACTCCAGCATGCGCTCTTGCGACGCTTAGCCACGTGCCTTCCGCATCGTGACCCCATCCGTGCGGCAGGCTGACCACTCCGGGCATGAGATCGTCGGTTATTTCGACCGGCGCGAACAGGCTGCCGACGCGGCTTGTCACGCGAGCGAAGCCTCCTTTCTCGAGGCCGATTCCGGCGGCATCGCGTGTTGACACCTGCAGCGTGCACCTGTCGCGGCCCTTCACCAGCGAGGGCAGGTTGTGCATGAACGAATTGCTGGTGCGAAGGTTGCGCCTGCCAATGAGAAGAAATCGCTCCCGGGGCGAAGAACGTTCCATTTCACGGCGAAGACGAGGCACGTCATCGACAATTTGGCGCGGCGCAAGCTCGATCCTGCCGCTTTTGGTGTTGAGCACCTCGCGCAATCGCGGTTGTAGCGGCCCAAGATCGATTCCGTGACGGCTTTCCTTGATCCTGGTCAGGGTAAGGCCGTCGGGGCGGCGTCCGAAGCCGTCGCCATACGGACCCAGACGAATCAGCATGTCGAAGATCCGTTCGGGGCCGACGCTTCCCGCGAGCGCAGCCACAATCTCATCGGCGGTAAGCCCCGTCCATTGCGGCAACTTGCTCACCGCGGACGAGGCGATGCGCGCGAAGATTGCGTCGTCTATCTGCCGGGTGTCGAGCCCCTCAAGCCCCATGAGCGCTCCGGCGATCTGAACCATGATCTCCCATGCCGCCGGAGAGTCGGCCGGCGCTGGAACCGCCGGGAAGGACCACTTCGCTACGTTGCGGACCGAAAGGTGATACAGGCCGAACTCGTAGTTGGCCTGCTCGGCCGCGGACGGCGTCGGCAGGATGAGATCGGCATGCCGGGTGGTCTCGTTGAGATAGAAATCGATGGCGACAAGAAAATCCAGGCGGGAGAAGGCCTCCTCGAGTGCCGCCGAGTTCGCCGCGCTCCGCAGCGGATTCGTCATCAGAAGAATCATTGCGCGAACCTGGCCTTCACCGGGGGTCAGGATCTCCTCGGCCATGGTGGAGGACGGAATCATTCCGCCGACTTCAGGCTGTCCGCTCACCCTGCTCTTCCATCGTCCGAACTCAAAAGGCTGGTCTCCGGCGAGCACCGTGATGGGCGCCGCGGCCTGAGGGAACATCGCTCCTCCAGGCCGATCGAGATTTCCGGTAAGGACGTTGACGAGATCGACGCCCCAGCTCGCTAGCGTGCCGAATCGCTGCACGCAGGTCCCAAGACGGCCGTAGCACACAGCCGCCTCGGCGGCGGCAAACTCGCGCGCGATCCGGCGAATCTCCGGGGCGGGAATGCCGCACCATCCGGCGACCCGCTCGGGCGCGAACTCCGCCGCAATCCGAAGAACGTCGTCGAGACCGTTGACGAGACCCTCGGCGGGGCCAAGCCGGATCAATCCCTCGCCTGCGATCACATGGACGAGCGTGAGCAGAAAGGCGGCGTCGGTTCCGGGAACGATAAAATGATGCTCGGTCGCAATCCGCGCAGTTTCCGTGCGGCGCGGATCGATTACCACCACCTTTCCTCCACGCCGGATCACACCGCGCAACCGCCCGGGAGCATCGGGCATCGTGGCAAGGCTTCCGTGTGAAACGGCGGGATTTGCTCCGATGACGAGCAGATAGCGGGTGCGATCGATGTCTGGAACCGGAACCGTGGCCGGGAAGGGCCCTCCGAACATCAGCCCGGTTTGGATCTCTTTGGGCAAAGTGTCGATCGCTGAGGCGTTGAAGACGCTGCGGCTGTTGAGCGCGCGGGCCAGGATGTTCGCGTAGAGAAACGACTTGTCGTGGACGATGGGATTTCCCAGGTACATCCCGATCGCGTTGTTGCCGTACCTGGAGCGAGTTTCGAGCAGCCGCGCGCGGATGAGATCATAAGCCTCCTGCCACGAAATCTCTCGCCATCCAAGGGGCGTGCGCCTGAGGGGGCGGCGCAGCCGGTCCGGGTCCTCGTACAATTCCTTGATCCCGTAAGCCTTGGGGCATATGAACCCCCGCGAAAAGGGATCATTCTTGTCGCCGCGAACGCTCAAAATCGAATCGCGGTCGACTTCGATAACTACACCGCAAGTTGCCTCGCAAAAGGGACAGACTCTTGGAACCAGACGGCGCTCCTGCATCGCGGACCTCCGCGCTTTGATGCACGAAGCATCGCGGCGCCGCGTAGCGGTCGCAATTACCTGCGAGGTAACAGGGCAGTGGTTACTTCTTCGCGGGTGACGGCGCCGGCGTCGATGCGGATTTCGCGTGGAAAAGGGCGGGCGGCTTGTTGAGCTGGCTGAAGCTGAAGTCGCTGATCGAATACACCGCCTTGCCCGCGGTGGAACTCGCGTAGTATTCCGTTCGCGGGCTGGGCGTCTCGCCCGGTTCGGGCGCTCCCGACGGCTTGACGGTTATCTTCGAGAGTTTCACCGTACCCAGCGGCTTTCCATCCTTGCCGTTCAGGGTTATCTCCACAGCCGGCTGGTCGAGCCCGAACGGAACCGGCGACGGCATGGGGTCGGCGATTATCGACACTCCCTTCAGGTCGCGAAGCTCATCGAGGAACCGCTCAACCACGGGAACGTCGGCGGCCACTGTGGACCCGCCCTCCGTGATGTCCCACTTGCCGCCCGGGGCGCGCTTCAGGGTGAAGTGATCCGCTCCGACTTTGGCATCGACAGTTTCGACCTTGGATGGCTCGAAGCCGAACACCGTCTTGTCGCGCAGGTCGAACACGGATCGGTTGAGATTGGTCAGGACCCACTGATGGACGGTATAGACGGGCGTGCGTTCGCCGCGGCGGACGTAGATGCCGTCCTTCCCCTGTTCGGTCTGCTTGAAGCCGAAGAGCAGGGACTCGGAGGCGGAATCTTTGCCGAAGGCGGTCACGGTGAGATGCGGCTTTTCGAGGCCGAACTGCGAGACGCTCGAGGGCGCGTCGGCGACGAAATCGGCGATCTTCGCGTTGACGAGAGTACTCAGGAACTGGCGCACCTGGGTCGGATCGGCGGGATACTCCGCGGGCTTGATGATGCGCCATTTGTCGCCGCTCTTCACCAGCTCGATGGTCTCGCCGTTGTCCTTCGCAATCTGGATCCGGTTGATGTCGTCAACCCTGAAGGTGATGAGGTCGCGCGCGCGTAGCTGGTCAACCGTCTTGTTCATGCCCGATGGAAATGCCGACGACGTGAGCATCACCGCGGGCTTGTCAGTCAGCTTGATATAGGCGTTGAAGCCCACTGGCGTGGTTTTCCCAACCTCGATGCCGGGCAGCTTTTGTCCCTTGTAGGTCGTGACAGTCACGACCGTCGGCGGCTTCGCCAGTCCGAAGGGCTCGAGGTCGGAAGGATTGGCTTCGACGGTCTTGGTTACCTGGGCGTCGGCAATGGCGCGCGCCAGGTTGTTCGCCGCGGTCTGGTCGGCCTCGACCCCAATCGGTTTGACGAGCCGCCATTCGCCCCCCTTGGGGCGCTCGAGGACGATTTCGCGATCGGGATATTTGAGTTCGATACTGGCGATGTCGGCGGGGTCGATGTTGAGGACTTTCTGGGCCTCTTCGGTCTTCGTGTAGTAGGCGGTGTAGTAGGCGTAGGCGCCGACCAGGAGGGCAAGGATCAGAACGATGATCGTATTGCGAAAGCGCATCGCGAACGTGAACCGGACAGAACGCTCTCTAGTTGCGACGCTCCCACCACACCGCGATTCCGATGATGAGGAGCAGTTCCGGAAGCAACAGCACTGAAAGCGCGAAGACCACGCTGAACTGATCGACCGTCAGCCTGAAGCGGGACGCGCGCAGAGAGCGGGGACGGATCGATATCGAATTCTCCTCGCCCGCGAGCCAATCCGCGCTGTTGACGAAGAAATCGCGGTTGAAGAAGTTGTTGATGTACTGATTGTTGACGAAATCGGTGCTCCCGAAGACCACGATCCGAGCGTCACCCTTGCCCCATCCGAGCTCGCCCAGATCGCCGTTGACCGCCACCGCCACGTTTACCGGCCCGCGCGTGTCTTTCGAATCGAGCTGCGCTTTCTGCTGCCTGAAGAGCACATCGAGATCGGTTTCGGCCCACGACGTATCGCTGGTCTTCGCGATTGGTGTCACCGTAAGGCCCTTCTTGAGGTTGTCCTCGACGGTGAGCGAGCGCGTCATCGGGAACACGGTCCGCTGCTTGAAGTTGCGGGTTATCGAATGATCGCCGTAGTCCTGGACGATGGGATTGAGGCCGAGGGCCGGGCCGGCGAACAGGCGAACCACCTGATCGACGACGATATCGTCGTCCACCTTAACGCCCCACTGCGCGATGAGGTCAGCGAGCGCCTTTTCATCGATGGTGCGGTCGGGGCGTTCCGGCCTGAACATCGCGATCACCCTTCCTCCGCGCTTGAGGTATTCCTGCAACTGTTCGATTTCGTGGGGAAGCAGCGGTTTCTGCGGTCCCGCGATCACCACGATCGCCGCCTCGTCGGGAACTTTGGGCAATTGGGCAAGCGCCAGCTTGCGCACGTCGTAGCCCTCGCCTTCGAGGTCCTTTTTCAGTTCGCCGAACCCGTCCGCGTTCTGCGCGTCGTCGGGGTCGGCTTCGCCGTGCCCATCGAGGAACTCGATGGTCTTCCTGGTGCTGCGGGTCGCGCGGATGATTGCGTTGGTCAGCGCCTCCTCGCTGAGTTCGGTGACGTTGGTTCCCTCACCCTTGGCGTCGTCCCCGACCTGGATATGAGTGGTATTCATGACCGAGACCTTGTAGCGCTCGGCGAGTTCGGGGTGCTTGTCAGGATCGACCAGTTGATAGGTTATCTTCGGCGAAGCGTAGGCATAGGTCGCATAGAGGTCGCGGGCGGTCTGGTTTTCGCCGCCGGGAAAGAAGCCGATGAGCTTGACCGGCTCCTTCAGGTTCTTAACCACCTGCTCGGACTGGCTGGAAAGCGAATAAATCTTCTCGGTGGTGAGGTCGAGGCGGCGATGATAACGGGAGGAAAGGTAGTTGACCGCCACTATCAGCGCGATGAAGGCGACTGAGTAGATGACGGCGTTGGCGCCGTAGCGGGTTGAGCGCTGACCGACGAAGGATCCGATGGCGGCGCCGCTGGAGGTGATCCACAGAACGATCGCGAAGACCCCGCCTACCAGGTTGATCCAGACAAAGAAGCGGAATCCGGGCGCGATCTGCCGATCGATTATTCCGAAAATCAGCAGAACCAGTCCGATGATTCCGTAAAGCGCCGCCGACCGCCTCATCGTGCTTCCTCTCCCCTAGCGCCAGCGAGCCGACTCAACCGAGCGCTGGGTGAGGAACAGCGCCACGAGGATGAGGCTCAGGAAATAGACGAGGTCCCTGGTATCGATGATTCCGGTCACCATTTGCGAGAAATGATCGGTAATCGAAAGATAGTGCAGCAGATCGGACGCCCATCCGGAGCTTCCGGTCTGGGCCGGCCACGAAATGACGTAGAGAATCAGCAGCGCGCCGAAGCACGAGATCGCCGCAATTATCTGGTTCTGGGTGATCGAGCTGGTGAACAGGCCGACCGCGACGAAGGAAAGCGCGAGCAGAAGCAGGCCGATGTAGCCCGAGACCATCACGCCGATCTCCGGGTTTCCGAACACCACAAGGATGATCGGGAAGATCGACGCCAGGCCCACCATTATCAGGATGAAGATCGCGGCGGCGATGAACTTTCCCGCCACGATCTCGCCGGTGCGCACCGGAGCGGTCAGCAGGAACTCGTAGGTGCCTGTGCGCTTCTCCTCGGCAAACGTCCGCATCGTGATTGCCGGAACCAGGATTACGAGCACGATCGAAAGATTGTGCAGCAGCGGCTCGATCACTCGCTGATTCAGGTTCATGTGCTGAAGGACCTGCGGATTCTGCATCGCCGCGTACATCTGCAGCACGATCTGGAAATAGCTCAGAAGCTCAAAGAAGAAGAAGCCGCCGAGCAGCAGGAAAACGGTCAGCACGACGTACGCGACCGGCTGCACGAAGTAGGCGGCAAGTTCCTTGCCCGCGATGGTCAGTGCGTTTTTCATTCCGGAAGCAACTGCGGTTCAGGACCGGCCCGCCCCCACTTCCTCCAGAGTCTCTTCAGTGTCAGTCACCGTCTCGTGGCGCTCCTTCGAGATCGCATCGAGAAAAACCTGCTCGAGCGTGGTGCCTGCGGGAATGTCCGAAAGCTTCTCCTCGAGCGCGACCCGCCCGTCGGCGATGATCACGACCTTGTCGCAGATCTGGGACACCTCGGGGAGAATATGAGTCGAAAGGACGACCGTCCGGTCGCCCGACAGGGTCTTTATCAATCCTCTTATTTCATGAATCTGGCGCGGGTCGAGCCCGATCGTCGGCTCATCCAGCACCAGCACCGGGGGATCGTGGATGAGAGCCTGAGCCAGGCCGACGCGCTGGCGGTAGCCCTTTGAAAGCTGCCCACAGATACGCGAGCGCATGTCGGTGAGTCCGCATACCTCGAGCGCGTGCTCGAGCGCATCATCGAGCCGGGCGCGCGGCACTCCGCGGAGTCTGGCCACGAAGCGGAGGTAGGCCTCGACCCTCATATCGACGTACAGGGGCGGATTCTCCGGCAGATAGCCGATCTTGCGCCGCGCTTCGAGCGACTGGGTGAAGATATCCAGTCCGTCGACCAGAACGGTGCCCGACGTGGCCGGCATGAAGCCGGTGATTATCCGCATCGTGGTGGTCTTGCCGGCGCCGTTGGGGCCCAGAAAACCGAGGATCGAACCGCGCTCGGCCTTGAAGGAGACGTCACGAACCGCGACGAAGTTCCCGTAGGCCTTGGTCAGGTTTTTAACCTCAATCATTCAGTCGTCCGCGCACAGCCGCCCTGGGCGGTTGAAAATTCCCCGGTTGATAAAGACGAATTCTCGGTGCTCTGAATTCGATTTCACCGAGCAATCGAACAGTTAAACGACCGAGGGTCGCAGAGTCAATACAACCTACGCGGTCATGAAAGCGGCGACACAAAGCGCGACGCCGGTCACGTAGGTGCCAAGAGCGCCCACAAACCGCAGCGGATTGGGCTTTGCCAGAGTCGGGCCGGCTATCATTCCAATCGCGATCAGGTATCGCGAAAGCACGGCGATACCCATCACCCACAAGGGCCACGTCGCCGGGTTTCTCTCCCCAACCAAAAGAAACAGCACGGCCAGCATCGGAGCATACTCGGCGGTGTTGCCGTGCGCCCTGATCATCCTGAACAGCGGATCAGCGGGATCGGACGGTGATCCGGCGACGACGCCGGTCCTTCCCCGGGTCATCGAGACCGCAAGCCCGAGCAGAAACAGAAGCAGTCCAAGCAGAGCTGTACAGAGGATGGCGACGCGCATGGGCGGTTCTCCTGACAGTGATTTGGCCCGTTTGTACGCCTTCGCGGGCGGAATGTGAATAACGATCGGTCCGGAAAGATGATTTTCTGCCCGCGCATTTTCATTGCCGGTCGGCATCCGGTAGTTTCAACCCATGGCAGCGGAGAGCCGGCGCAACTTCGTCCTAGTGGACGGCTCGGGTTACGTCTTCCGCGCCTTTCACGCCCTGCCCGAGCTGAACAACTCCCGCGGGCTGCCCGTCAACGCGGTCTACGGCTTCATCCGGATGCTGATGAAGCTCCTGAAAGACACTCGCCCGACTCACATCGCGGTGGTTTTCGATTCCGCCAAAAAGACCTTCCGCGACGACCTGTTCGAGGACTACAAGAAGAACCGGGTCGAGACTCCCAGCGATCTGCTCAAGCAGCTCCCGTACATTCATCGAGCGGTCGAAGCCTTCCGGATAAAGAAAATCATGCGCGACGGCTATGAAGCCGACGACGTGATTGGAACGCTCGCGACCCGCGCCGCGAAACAGAAGATCGACACGGTCATCGTCACTTCCGACAAGGACTTCAAGCAGATCGTCGGTCCGCACATCACGCTGTGGGACACGATGGGCGACAAGCGAACCGGGGTGCGGGAGGTGCGCGAGCGTTACGGCGTCGAGCCGCGCGCGTTGATCGACATTCAGGCGCTGACCGGCGATCCGATTGACAACGTCAAAGGAGTGCCGGGAATCGGAGAGAAGACCGCCGGCGCGCTCATCCGGAAGTTCGGAAGCGTGGACAACCTGTACGCGAATCTGGACGAAGTGCCCCAAAGCGGAATCCGCGGGGCCGCCAAGATTGCCGCGCTCCTGAAGGAGCATCGCGCGCAGGTCGAACTCGCCCTCCGCCTCGTCCGAATCGAAACCGACATGCCGCTCGACGTCTCGCCCGAGGACTGCGAATGGAAGGGCATCGACGAAAGGGCGGCGGCCGAGCTAATGCGCGAGCTGGAGTTTCATTCGATGCTCCAAGAGATCCGTCCGACCCAGGCCGAGTTGCCGATGGGAACCCGGGGCGAGGAGTGGGTCGATCGATCCCAGGCCGCAGCGGTAGTGGAAGAGCTCGGGCGCGCGGAAAAGCTCGCGCTGGCGCTGACGACTGATTCGGCCGGCGCCGACAGGCTGCAGATTAATGCGGGCGGAAAGACGCATTTCTTCGGCGCCAATCTAATCAGAGAGACCGTTCCTCTGCTCACGCGGGCGGCGCCGCCCAAATCCTGCCACGACCTGAAACTTCATCTGCGCAGGTTCGAGCGCATGGGTATCGCGCTCGAAGGCGTGGACTTCGACACGATGCTGGCGGGCTTCCTGATAAATTCCGGGCGAGCCGAACCCTCCCTCGATGACCTCTACCACGAGCACCTTGCCCCTCTCGGACGCCCCAGCGAGAGTCTGCCCGAGGCGGAGATCGTCGCATCGTTGCGCGAGGCGCTCGAACCGAAGCTCGCGGAGCAGGGACTCGACAGGCTGTTTCGCGAAATCGAGATCCCGATCGCATCGATCCTGGCTGAGATGGAGCGGATCGGCGTGGGAATAGACGCGGGGGCGCTAAAGGAAATCGGGATGGAATTCGGGTCGGAACTGGCCCGCCTTGAAGCGGAATGCTACGAGGCGGCCGGACGAAAATTCAACCTGAACTCGCCCGTACAGTTGCGGGAGATCCTGTTCACCGATCTGAAACTGCCGGTGAAGGGACTAAAGAAGACCAAAAGCGGCTATTCCACAGATGCCGATACATTGGAGAAGCTTGCCCAGGCTCATCCTCTTCCCCGCAAACTTCTGGAATATCGCGCACTGTCGAAGCTCAAGTCCACCTACGCGGACGCACTCGGCGATTTGGTGGATCGATCGACCGGACGCATCCATACCACGTTCCACCAGGCGCTTACCGCGACCGGGCGGCTAAGCTCGAGCGATCCCAACCTGCAGAACATCCCGACGCGAAGCGAGGCGGGAAGAAAGATACGGCGGGCATTCGTGGCCCAGGACGGGCGAGTCTTGCTTTCGGCGGATTATTCGCAAATCGACCTCCGCGTCCTGGCGCATCTGTCAGCCGATCCCACGCTGGTCGATGCTTTCCAGCGTGGCGAGGACATCCATACCCGGACCGCGATGGAAGTCCTTGGAATCGGGCCGGAAAAGGTGGATGCGGAAGCGCGACGGCAGGCCAAGGTCATCAACTTCGGGATCATATATGGGATGGGGCCGCAGCGGCTTGCGGCGGAACTGGGAATCGCGCTTGCGGATGCCTCCGACTACATCAAACGGTATTTCGAGCGGCTTCCCGGGGTCAGCGCATGGTTCCACGAGACCCTGGAGAAGGCGCGTCGGGACGGCTATGTGACAACGATGTTCGGGCGGCGGCGGTATTTGCCCGAGCTGAACGCACCGCCAGGGGGAGCGCGGGCCCAGGCCGAAAGGATTGCCATCAACACCCCGATCCAAGGGAGCGCCGCAGACTTGATTAAAGTGGCCATGATCGGGCTACATAACGAAATTCGGCGGCAGCGGCTTGATGCTATGATGGTAATGCAGGTCCACGATGAGCTGCTTCTCGAAGTGCGAAAGGAAGCTCTGGCGGAGACGGCGGAGGCCGCGAGGAAGCAAATGGAAGGGGTGGCCGCGATGCGAATACCGTTGAAAGTAGAGCTAAAATGGGGCAGCAATTGGGCCGAGATGCGCGGCCTTGGGTAAATTGCCGCTGAATTTCTCCACCCCTGCTCCCGTCTAACCAAGTTGAGAACCCCGGGCCGCCAGGACGGCGACGAAGCCGAACTCATCGAAAGGGCCAAGAAGGGCGATTCCGAGGCCTTCGGTGTACTGGTAGAGCGCTATCAGCGGCGAGTCGTCAACGTTGCCTTCGCGGTCGTGCACAATCAGGACGATGCAATCGAACTTGCGCAGGAAACCTTTGTTCGAGCTTACGAGAACCTGCGCAAATTCGAATCGCGGTCGAGCTTTTCGACATGGCTGTACCGGATCGCGGCTAATTTGGCGATCGACTTCTGGCGTCGCGAAGGGCGCCACGTGGTCCTGCACGGCGAGGACGCGGAGACCGAAATCCAGCGTCTGCCAGCTGACTCAGGTGACTCGTTCAAGTCAGCGAGCCGAAAGGAACTCTCCGGACGCCTTGCCAAGGCGCTCGAGGAGTTGACGCCAGAACATCGTGCAGTGATACTTTTACGCGAAGTGGAAGGACTGTCTTACGACGAGATCAGCGAGGTCCTGCAATGCCCGCGAGGCACGGTGATGAGCCGGCTGCATTACGCGCGGAGCAGGATGCGGGGATTGCTGAAGGATCTTGCGTAGGACGGCGGGCGGACGATGGCGGAGTGCAGTGAGATAAGCCTGATGCTCGGTCCGTTCGAGGACCATGCCCTTGAGCCCCACGAATACCAGGAGGTCGCCTTCCACCTCGCGCGCTGCGAGCGATGTACGGCGGAACTGGCGGACTACGCCGCGATCGGCCGCGAACTGAGGACTTTGGCGCCCGATTTTCCCCTCGACGGTTTCAAGGAAGCCGTGATGAGGCGAATCGAGAACCTGCCGGTGCCCCTAACCGAGCGCCTGCGACGCCTCTTCGGGGGAATCGGCGAATTATTCCCGTCCGGATTGGGAATGGCGATGGCAGCGGCGGTCGCGGCCGCGATCACCGTGGTATTCGTCACTCCGTATGCGCAGATGGCGCTCAAGGGATCGACTCCGGTGGGCGAGCTGGCCCGCGCCGAGCGCGCACTAACCGAGGTCCCCGCGGCCAACGTCGAGGCGGCGCGGCACGAAGTGACGGGCGAGGTTGCCGGCCTCGCGGAAGAGCCGCACGCGATCATATCCAAGCTGGAATCAGATATACCGTCGGTGGCGGTATGGAACGAACCGCGGATGGAAACAACCGTGATTTGGCTTCCGGACCAGCAGTAGATCGGTAATGACGAACCATCCGCGAAACCTCACTCTCCTCGTCGCAGCAATCTGCCTGATAACCGCCTGTGGACGCGCTGCGGCGCAGTCCCCGAAGCCCCAGGTAATAATCATACAGATCGATTCGGTTCTTGCCGCCGACACCCATCAGGGGGTCGATCCTCAGCTCGGAACGATGGGGCCGCGGCTGCAGAAGATGTTCAACTACACGACCTACCACCTGGTCAGCCAGGAGAGCCGGCGGACCGAGATGGGCAAGATGATCGAGTTTTCCATGCCTGGCGGTCGCATCCTGCATATTCAGCCCCGTTCCGTCGACGGCAACATGATCGCCATGGAGGTGCTGCTCTTTCAGGGCGAGAGGCCGATGCTGACGACCGATCTGAAGCTGCCCACCAAGGGCAGGCTGATAGTCGGAGGGCCGCGCTACGAAGAGGGCGCCTTGATCATCACAATCGGCGCCGACATGGCCCCAGACACGGGCGCTCCCGGCGCGGTCACCACGGCGGCGCAGGTCAAGTAAGCGCGCGCAGCCCTTGCGGCAGGACGTGCGACCTGCCGTCACCAACCCCGGCCGGATTTAGCCGATAAGCTGTATCACCACAAAGCAGAGGACCATCAGCGGCAGGCCCGCAAGCAGTCCGACCCGGGCCCACTCGCTGCTTGAGATGCCGAGTCTTCCGGCAGCCACGATGTTCGGAATATTGCCCGGGATCAGCATTCCGCCGCTGATCAGCAGGCCCATCAGCACCGCGCGCTGCTGAGCGGGCGCGAGCGAAGGCCCGATCTCGGCGGCGGTGAGCGTTGCGTTGTCCACGATCGCGGAGATCGAGTTGACCCAGAACAACGCCCATTGAGGCATCCTCGCGATGTACTCATCGACAAGCGGCCGCAGCCCCCACGACAAGCCCACGAGTCCGGCAACGAACATGTAAACCTTCGCCGCTCGCATCACGATTTCCCCCCAGCTTTCGACGTGCGCATCGGCCTTCAGCGAATGTCCGTGGCGGGCGGGGAGTAGGAAGCTTATGGCGCCGACGATGAAGACGCAGGCGATAACCAGCGGGCCCAGAAGCCGCATCAGATACCAGAAATCCGCCCTGAGGGCCGCGATAGCGATCGTGCCGAGTGGTTCCCCTACAGGAGTCAGAGCCGCGCCGAGGCCGATCGCGAAGCAGGCGAGGACCACCGCCGCAATCTCGCTCCGGCGATCGAGCTTGAGCAGGGCGATCGCCTCGACGAGAATGAGCGCCGCTATGACCGCGGTAATGACACTCGACGCCAATCCCAACACCACGATCAATCCGAAGTAAATCCATCGCGGGGAGACCACCTTCAGCAACTCGGTGACCGCGCGGTCAAGCGCAGGTCTGCCGAGCCGGGCAACCACGCCGAAGACGAGGACGGCTATCGTTAGCGCGATCGGTTCGGTAAGCGCGGCATGCAGGAGCCCCGCGCTCCATTGGCCGGTGAGGGCCGAGGCGAAGGCTCCCGCGCCCAGGAAGAATATCTCGATATTGTGCTCGATGGGCTTGACGAGGACGGGACCGAGAAGCACCGCGAGCAGAAGCAGACAGAGTCCGTATATCATTCGGGGCAGTCGGGACCTGCGGCGCCGGTGGTGAGCGCACCGGCTTCAAGCAGGCGGTTGCGGTTTGCTTCACACGGCGTCGTTGCCGTGCTCGCGGGTGCGGATCCGAATCACGTCATCGAGGGTGGTGATAAAGATCTTGCCGTCGCCGATCTTGCCGGTATGGGCCTTGAGCATGATCGCTTCAACCGCCGCCTGCGCCATCTCATCCTTGACGACCAGGTCGATCTTCAGCTTGGGCAGGAAGTCAACGATATACTCGGAGCCCCGGTACATCTCGGTATGGCCCTTTTGTCGGCCGAAGCCTTTCACCTCGTATACGGTGAGACCGGTTATACCGATGGCTTGAAGCTCCTGCTTCACGGAGTCCAGGGTGAAGGGTTTGATAATTGCTTCGATCTTTTTCATCTTGTTTCCCGATCGATGGTTTGGACCGTTAGTCCGCCGGAGCGCGCCAGATGAGCCATCCGACGGCAAGCGCGACGCCGATCGCGGCCGGAAGGGGCGGAGCTCCTACGAGGAAGACCGCGGAGAGCACCGCAACGAGGCCGGCGGCGGCAGTCACCGCCAGGTAACGGGAACGCGGCAGTCGAGGCGCACCCGGCTTCATCGCTCCCTCCTTTTCCATGGCCACAGCCGGGTGAAATCGGGGCGCCACACACGCCGCGCATCGCGCCGCCGCTCGGCATCGAGCAGGTCGCGGGCAATTTTACGCTCCTCGGAACTCTCGGCTACGTCGAGCGCGATCTGCAGTTCTTGTTCGGCCCGGGTGATCACGCCGATTCGCTGATAGAGCTGCGCCATCCTAAGATGCGCCCAGAAGCTCGCAGGCTCGAGCCGGATTGCGGTTTCGAGGACCTGTTCCGCTTCCGAAATCCGCAGCGCACGGGTCAGAGCGACCCCGAGAGCGAGATGAGCATAGAAGGAGTCCGGCTGAAGCTCGGCGCTTTGACGCAGGAGCCCAACGGCTTCTTCAACGTGGTTGCGTTCGAGTTCTTCGATTCCGCGCACCAGGAGCGCGTGGGCATCGCGAATGATCGGGGTGGGGCGTTTTGCGTCCATTGTCGGGGCACAACCCGCCCCACCCGATTGTAGACTCGTTTCCACCGCTTCGCCTACTTGTCGAAGATGCTCTTGCCCGGCTTGATGAACATCCAGCCCGCGAACACCGCCAGGATCAACACCGCGAAGATTATCTGACCTGTCATCGTTTTCTCCCAGGGCGGAATCAGTCCGCCGCTACCTCCACGGAACGACCGAGTCCAGAGGTGACCAATTGAAATTCCGGATAACCGAGGGCGCCCATTTCGGGCAGGTCGAGGCCTTCCAGTTCGCTGGCGGCTCCGACCCGCTGTCCGACGATCAGATCAACGATCCAGTTGAAGACATAGGAGAGAGTGTAGATGATGCCGACCAGCGTGGCGCATCCGACGAGCTGGGCCACAAGCTGGCTCGGATCGCCGTAGAAGAGGCCCGTCACCGAGCCTGAGACCCCGTTCCAGCTTCCGCCGTAGTTGCTGGTGCCGTCGGCGAAGAGACCGACACAGATGACGCCCCACAGTCCGCAGGCGCCGTGAACGGAGATGGCGCCGACAGGGTCGTCAACCCGCAGGACGCGCTCCACGAATTCGACGCTGAGGCAGACAAGCATGCCGGCCGAGAAGCCGATGAGGGCGGCGCCGACCGTGTTCACAAAGCCGCTTGGCGCCGTAATCGCGACCAGACCCGCCAGCAAACCGTTGCCCGCCATCGACGCGTCCGGCTTCCCGAAGCGAATCCACATGTAGAGCAGCGCGGCGATCGAGCCCGTGCATCCCGCCAGCATCGTGTTGACGGCTATCGATCCGATGCGGAGATTGCCGTTGCCGGACGCACCCAGAGTGCTTCCAGGATTGAAGCCGAACCATCCGAACGCCAGGATGAAGCATCCGATGAGCACCATAGTCATGTCGTGACCCGGCATCGGGTTGGGTTTGCCGTTCTTGTTGTATTTGCCGATCCTGGGGCCGATTATCTGCGATACGGCGAGAGCCGTAACCCCTCCGACCGAGTGCACCACGCCCGAACCCGCGAAATCGCAGTAGCCGTGGCCGATTCCGTAATTGGCGCCGAGCTGCGAGAGCCATCCTCCACCCCACGCCCAGTTGCCGAAGAGCGGATAGGTGATTGCGCCGAGGAAGAAGGTCGAGATCGAGAACGCGGCGAATTTCCATCGTTCGGCCGCCGCGCCGGTGACGATCGTGGTCGCGGTGTCCATGAAGACCATCTGGAACAAGAACATCACCATCACGCCCACGTCGTAGGCTGAACCGCTCAGGAAGAATCCCTTCATCCCGAACAATCCCCAGTTTTTTCCGCCGAGGAACGGGATGGTGAATTCGGAGTTGAGAGGGTTCAAACCGCCGAGGTTGCCGTTGGGCGCGCATCCGCCCTGCTGCAGCGCGAACCCCATCACCCAATAAGCGAACAGCCCCCACCCGTACACCATGAAATTCATCATGAAGGTGTGGTTGGCGTTCTTGGCGCGGCACAGTCCGGTTTCGACCGCTGCGAACCCTGCTTGCATGAACATAACCAGGTAACCGGTGATCAGGGTCCACATCAGGTTGATCGCGATGCGATTCTGACCCACCGTGTTGACTATATCGGCGAGTGTCAGTCCCGCCTTCGGGTCGCTGACCGGGATATCGTTCACGGTACCGGTCAAGACGCCCCCGGGGTCGCCCTTGGCGAGCTGATCGACCGAAGGTCCTGTGATCGCCTTGATGTCCGCGGATGTGATGGGAACTGGGGCGGCAGGCGACGGGGCCGGAGAGGCGGACTGGGCGAGCGCCGGCAGGGCCGGCACCAGAAAGCATCCCAGCGCCACAAATACGACGGCCATCGCGACCATCCGGTGGCGTGCGCGGTAGATTGATGTGAGTAGCATTGATCTCCTCTCAGACCTTCCAGATCGCATTCTTGAGATGCGCACCGTTGATCAGTTTGAGCGCGCCAATGAGCGCGACGATGAATCCGGCGAGCGCCACCAGGAGTTGAGCGGATGCTCCGGAGACTTCAATACTGAGGACGGCAATGAACCATCCGAGTATGCAGACGAGCAGGCCCACGATTCTCATTGATTCTCTCCCCTGTGCTTCATTTCCGACTTCATCCCGTCCTTCCCGGCTCGATGTGCTCGAGGGGTTTGATCTTCACGAACCAGACCGCGGAGACCGCCAGACATACGAGTCCCGCTATCGCGAAGATCGGTCCGAGCGAATACAGGCCGGCAGGCAGGAATGTGAAGCCGATAAGAAACACAAACAGCGCCCATCCCTGTTGACTATTTGCGCCCATCGCGCGTGTTCCTCCATCTGTTTGTCAGTACGCCGCCACGCTGTCGCCGGGACTGGAAAACCGGTCCGCCGAAACGGCGAGGAAGAAGAACTGCGCGGCTCGTATCACTTGACAAGCTGACCCTTCGAATTGCCGTTGCATAACGCAATGCACATGCCACGAATCAAAAGACGACTGGCAATGCTCCGAAAGGAGGATTGCGGCACTACTGGTCGAAATGACATCCAACTTTAGATGGAGAAACCGAACCGTCGCGGCCTTAACTAAATTCGATCGGTACGATGAAGCCGAAAGAGCAGTGCTTATCATGGCGTCGGTTGCGCAAATGACAGGCAGCCTACTGTCCAAGCATCGGCCGTCGCCCGCGCCTTGAGGCGTTCCGGTGCGCCTTGGACTGGCGATACGAGCGAACCCGGCTCTTTTATCCCGGCAGGAGGCGGACTTGAAACCGGGGAAATTCGGATGGACTATACCGGCGATGAATCAAGTCAAGTTTTTGCTCGACGAGTCCGAGATTCCGACCCACTGGTACAACGTGGTGGCGGATATGCCCCATCCGCCGGCGCCGCCGCTCGGAGCTGACGGCAGGCCGATCGAGCCGCGCGCGCTGGCGGCAATCTTTCCGGACCCGATCATCGAACACGAAGTTTCGCGCGAACGCTGGGTTCCGATTCCGGAGCCGGTTCGGGAGATCTACCGGCTATGGCGCCCGACTCCGATGTTCCGGGCGCATCGGCTGGAGGCCGCCATCGGCACTCCCGCACGGATCTACTACAAATATGAAGGAGTAAGCCCTGCCGGATCGCACAAGCCCAACACCGCCGTCGCGCAGGCCTATCTGAACCACATCGCGGGGGTCCGCCGGCTCACCACCGAGACTGGAGCGGGCCAGTGGGGATCGGCGCTCGCGATGGCCGGGCGGATGTTCGGGATCGAGGTCCGCGTCTTCATGGTGAAGGTCAGCTTCGACCAGAAGCCGTTCAGGCGCTCGATGATGGAAACGTGGGGGGCGGAGGTGATCGCCAGCCCCAGCAGCGAAACGCGGGCGGGAAGGAGAATCCTCGACACGGATCCCGACTCGCCCGGTTCGCTGGGAATCGCCATCTCGGAAGCCGTCGAGGAGGCAGTGTCGCGCAGCGACACGAAGTATGCGCTGGGCTCGGTGCTGAATCACGTGCTGCTTCATCAGACGGTCATAGGGCTCGAAGCCCGCCGCCAATTCGAAAAGGCGGGCGACTATCCCGACCTCGTCATCGCCTGCTGCGGCGGCGGATCGAATTTCGGAGGCACGGCTTTCCCTTTCCTCGCCGACAAGGCGGCAGGGCGACAGGTTCGATTGATGGCGGTCGAGCCTGAGTCGTGCCCTACCCTGACCCGCGGTCACTATGCGTATGATTCGGGCGATGCATCGGGTCTGACGCCGCTGATGCTGATGTACACGCTGGGGCACAATTTCGTTCCCCCCTCGATTCATGCCGGAGGGCTTCGATATCACGGCGACTCGCCGCTGGTTTCGCAGCTCTGGCATGAAAGGATTATCGAGGCCGTCGCGGTGCCGCAGTTGGCGACGTTCGAGGCCGGACTCCTATTCGCGCGCACCGAAGGGATTATTCCGGCCCCGGAGAGCAATCACGCGATTCGCGTCGCGCTGGACGAGGCGCTGCGATGCAAGGAATCGGGCGAGGCTCGAACCATCTTCTTCACGCTGTCCGGGCACGGTCATTTCGACATGACGGCATACGACCGCTATCTCCAGGGGAAGCTGGAGGACACTCCCTATCCGCAGGATGCGATCGCGGCCGCGCTGGATGAACTGCCGAAGGTGGGACAGCCGTGATTGCTCCCTACACCGCAGTGGGTCTGATTCCGACCGTCCGCGGCATCCGCACCCGCGCGGACATCGCCGTCAATATCGAGCATCTGAAGCATCTGACCAAAGCCGCCGCATGGCTTTCGAGCCTCGATCTGCCGGTGCGCCTGATAGCGATTCCCGAGGGAGCGCTGCAGGGATTCAACGACGAGGTGATGGACCTTGATCACGCGGCGTTCGCGCGCGAGTGCGCGATCGATATACCGGGGCCCGAAACCGAGGCGCTTGGAGCGATCGCACACGACTACGACGCGTACGTGATAGCGCAGGCCAAGGCGCGGCATCCCGAATGGAAGGATCGATTCTTCAACGTGGGGTTCATCCTGGATCCCGCGGGCGAAGTGATTCTCAAGCATTACAAGGTATCGCCGCTGTTCCCTGTCGAACATTCCGTGTGTCCTCACGATGTCCTGGATTGGTGGGTGGAAAGATATGGGATGACGCTGGACGCGTTCTGGCCGGTAGCAGACACGCCGATCGGACGGCTCGGGATCATGATGGCAAACGAAGGATCATACCCTGAGAACGCGCGTGCGCTGGCGATGAATGGCGCCGAGGTCGTCTATCGCGGCGCGTATCCCCATCCGGCAGCGGGCAACGAGATGTTCGAGATCCAGAGCCGCGCACGCGCCCTGGACAACAATTTATATGTTGTTGCGCCCAACATGGGCACCTACTACCTCGATTGCGACAGCTCGACGCCGATCGACACTTTTGGCGGCCGGTCATTCATCTTTGACTACCGCGGACGAATCGTGGCCCGGCAGGACTACGGTGGCAGCTCAACCTACATGGCCGGCGTCATCGACATCGAGGCCCTTCGCCACCATCGGACGCACGCGCAGTGGGACAATTGGATGAAGGATCTCCGCACCGAGCTGTACCAGCTACTGTACAGGGAACCGATCTATCCGAAGAACCTTTACCTTGACCGGGAGCCAATGAAGCACGCGGAGTATCGGCGGAAAGTGATTGAGAAACAGATCGCGCTGCTGGTCGAGCGAGGCGTGTGGAAAAAATCGTCATATCGCGATTAGTGCCTCGTCGACACCGACGCCGCGCGCCGAGCAAGTCGCCCTCTGCTTGAACGTCCCGTTCTGGGGCCCCTTGCGCGCGATACGCATAACCCGTAGGCTTCTTGCAGCCGATTTTCGGTGAAACGCGCGTCGGATTCCGCGACGCACTAACCCCCTAACCCCTCAGAACCTTCGTTCGGCCTCACCGGCCAACTGGAATCCGCTGGCTCTGAAAATGGAGTACGTTTGTCTTTCTCTGCTCTTTCGCTGTCTCCCCAAATACTGCGCTCGGTTCACGATCGCGGACATCAGCATCCAACCCCAATTCAATCCGACGCTATTCCGGTAGCGTTGTCGGGCCGCGACCTGCTCGCGACCGCA
>Ga0070740_10001703_pt1 | contig 28878 bp, 26 predicted proteins | sample Coa_R2_FD_67286 | JGI IMG/M metagenome (GOLD analysis project Ga0070740, IMG submission 67286) | Surface soil microbial communities from Centralia Pennsylvania, which are recovering from an underground coalmine fire - Coalmine... | ecosystem: Environmental > Terrestrial > Soil > Unclassified ...
TGTCGGCACGCATCTGCATCATCTTGCCGGCCAGTTTGGGGTTACGCATCATCACGTGCATCAGCATGTGCTCATGCATCATGGGCATCATTCCCATACCGCCCATCTCCATACCGGGCATCCCCATCATGCCGCCCATGCCGGGCATCGGGCCGGGTCCTTTGCCCATCTGCGTCATGCCCATTTTACTCCTCATACACGGACAGGGTTCGGCTTCCATCTCCTTGGCGAGCTGCTCATGGCTGGGATGAGCCGGGGCGGCCGCTTCCGCCTGACTGGCCGCCGCAGGCGCTGCTTGCCGGCTGTCCGCGCCGCGAGCGGCCGCGGCCAGCAGCAGGGCGGCAGTGCAGAACGCAATCACTCCTAGGCCGCGCTTGATGGTGGGGGTCATATGCATCTCCTTCAGGCGTTGGCTGACCCGAAGCATTCTGCTTCAACGGGTTCTTTCTAATAAGTGTGACGAGACCGCCGCCTGGCGACAAGCCGCGAATTTTTCAGCAAAGGTCCGCCGCGCCGGCCGGCGCCACAGGCTGACACAAATGGTGGTAGAGCGAGCGATGAGGCGGACATCGCGTCACACAACACCAACAACCCTGCAGGCAGGATTCTCAGGACTCGACGCCCAAGACCTTACCGGAAGTGCGGCATCACCTTGTTGGCGAACAGCTCCAGGTAGGGGTACATCACCTTGGGCGGCAGGCCGGGCGGGACAGTCATGAAACAGAAGTGCTCGGCGGGCATCCCGGCGATGTGATGCTTGATCATGGCAACCGCTTCCTCGGGCGTTACGATGTTTACGTAGCGCATCGAGCGCAGCTCCGCGGCGTCCTTGGGGTAGGGCATCAGCTTGCCCATCCCCGCCTTCTCCAGGCCAGGTGCATAGTCTTGGAAGACATGCAGCAGATTGGCGCCCAGCTCATGCCAGGTGCGGTCGGGATCGTTCGATACCACCAGCCACAGCATCCCTTCCGCGACACGCAGTTTGTCCGGATCGCGCCCCTGGGCGCCCATTTCCGCCATCTCGATCCGGGCTGCTTCGTATATCCCGCGGATGCCTGCGCCGATCACGCCGTCGCCGTAGCGGGCGACACGGCGCGCCGCCGCCTTGACCAGCCCGCCCACCCAGATCGGCGGACGCGGACGCTGTACCGGCGGCGGTTCGATGCGCGCGCCGTCGATGTGATAGTACTTGCCGTGAAAGGTGACGGTTTCCCCCTCCCACAGCCGGCGGATAATCTGCAGTGCTTCGTTGGTGCGCCCGGCGCGTTCGTGGTACGGAATCCCGTAGCCCTCGAACTCGTTGGGACGGTAACCCAGGCCGACGCCCAGTTCGAATCGTCCCCGCGACAGAATATCGACGGTCGCACAATCCTCGGCCAGGCGTACCGGATGGTAGAGCGGAAGCAGCAGAACGTTAGTGCCGATCCGCATCCGCTTGGTCTTGACCGCGAGGGCTGCGGCGATGACCACCGGCGAGGGCGAGTAGCCATCAGGGGCGAAGTGATGCTCGCTCAGCCAGGCACCTTCGTAACCCAGCCCCTCGGCCCAAACGATTTGTTCAATCGTCTCGGCGTAGATGTCTTCGTAGGAGCGCCGCCATTGTGGCGGGTTGCGAAAGTCAAACCATACTCCGAAGCGCAGTTTGGGTGCTGAATTCACGGGCCTACCTCCGTCTTTGCGACCGGGCGTCCAGGCTTCATGGCGAAGTCGCTATCACGGCCGTATCGCGGCGGCAATCGGTGCGATTTCGTGGCACGGCGAGGCGGCTTTTGGTATTGCTCTGCCGTGAGCGTTAAGGACCGCAGGGGAGGTGCCGCGCGATGGCAGAACAAGCCGTCAAGAGCCGAAAAGTGATGTCTCTCATCGCCTGCGAGGCGGGGCGTGACCGGGCCGCGTTTCGCGAGCGCTTTCTGAACCATCACGCGCAACTGGTGCTGCTGCATTGCCCGCGCATCCGCCGCTACGTCGTCGACCTGGTCGACGTCAAGGCCAGGCTCGTCTTCCGCGGCAAGACCAGGCCGGCCCATCGCGAGGTCGATCCACCGCCCTTTGATGTAGTTACCGAGATGTGGTTCGACAGCTTCGAGGATTTCAAGGATCCGGCGCGGCTGTATGCCACGCCGGCGGGCGAGGAGCTGATTCGCGACGACCTGGCCGAGATGGGCGCGCGATGCTACCACTACCTGGTCTCGCCGGTGGTGCAATGGGATCGGGTGGCGCCGGCCCCATTGGGTCAGCGCACGCCGGGCGTCAAGTCGATGTTCATCTCGCGCCGCTATGAGAACCTCGATGTCAAGGCCGCCGAGAAGGCCTGGCGCGAGCATCGCATCGCGGCAGAGAAGTATCACTGCTATGCGACCCGTTACGTGCAAAACGGGGTGATTGCGGCGCTGACGCCTGACGCTCCGGTGTGGCACGGATGCGCGGAACTTTTCTACCCGACCCTGGAGGACCTCGAGCAGCGCTTCGTGGGCGGGACCGAGGAAGGCGAGGTGGAAATCGCCAAGGACGCCGCCCGATTCGTCGCCGATTCCTACCCGCTGTTTACCAGCGAGTACGTGCTGCGCGCCTAGCCCGTTGAAAAACGATTTTCACAGCCTGCTCCCTCTCTCTTATCTCTCCCAAAGGGAGAGAAGATTAAGGAAGGAAGCCAGTTTTTATGCAGGGTGTTGAGGACCACCTGCTTGCTAAACTCCAGAATCCTACTTCCTCAACACCCTGCTAGCCCGTCAATTCGTCCGCCCGCAGCCTACCCATCTCGCTTTGTTGCGCGGCCGGATGCTATAAAAATGGTCCGGTGAAAGGCCAGCCGTTGTTGTCGGGGTGTAGCTCAGCCTGGCCAGAGCACTGCGTTCGGGACGCAGGAGTCGCTGGTTCAAATCCAGTCACCCCGACCATTCTCCACAGGACGCCGGAAGGTCCGATTCGAATATCGGCGAGGTGGATAGCGTCCTGACAAAGATTCGTTTACGCGTTTTGGTTTCGATAGGTATCGCATGCAAACTGTGGCTTCGCTCCTGGTGCTGGCGGCGGCCTACCTGATCGGCTCGATTCCGGTCGGCGTGCTGGTCGGCAAGGTTTACGGTTTCGATCCACGTACTGTCGGCTCCCACAACATCGGGATGACCAACGTCGGGCGGGCGGGCGGCAAGACCGCCGCGGCACTGACATTTATCGGCGACCTGCTCAAGGGGCTGGTGCCGATTCTGATTGGCTATGCGCTGCAGGTAAGCCAGACGGGATTGGCGCTAATCGGGCTGGCCACGCTGGTCGGTGCGGTTTACTCGATTTTCCTGGGTTTTGCGGGCGGACGCGGAGTTGCCGCCGCCTTCGGCATCTGGCTGGGGCTGGCGCCCGGCTCGGTGGCGCTCATCCTGCTCGCGGTGTTTTTGGTGGTACTGGGCGCGTCGCGCATCGTGTCGCTGGCCTCGATTGCGGCCGCTTTCGCGCTGCCGATTGCGGTCGCGCTGTGCTCCTACGAACAGTTTTTTTTGGTCTCTCTGGCGATGACCGCGCTGGTTGTCTGGCGCCATCGGGAGAACATCGGCCGACTCGCCGCAGGCAGCGAACCGATGCTGGGGCGAGGCGGAAAAGAGTCGGCGGCCTAAAGCAAACGCGCTGCCTTAATGAGCAATCGCTCTGATTTTAAGCAACGGCGAGAGGCTGCATTGCGTGCGGCTGGTTCCCGCGGTGGCATCCAGATTGCGACCCTTTGCCCCCGCGCGCCGTGTGGATAAACACCGCTTGAGTGCGATAGAATCAGAGTTCGGTGGGACCTATACTCCTTTGAGCCGCCACGGGGGTTGGGGCCGGGAGATATTGGTGGTTCGCTAAGGGCGGTTAAGGAAAGTCATATGAAGAAGGTCGAGGCAATCATCAAGCCGTTCAAGCTCGACGAGGTCAAGGAGGCCCTGTCCAGCATCGGGGTGCAGGGGCTGACGGTCAGCGAGGTCAAGGGCTTTGGCCGCCAGAAGGGGCATACCGAGCTTTACCGGGGCGCCGAGTACGTGGTCGACTTTCTGCCCAAGGTCAAGCTGGAGATTATCGTCGGCGACGAGCTGGCCGCCCAGGTGGTTGAAACGATCGAACGCGCGGCGCGCACCGGTCGAATCGGCGACGGCAAGATTTTCGTGATGCCGATGGAGGAAGTGGTCAGGATCCGCACCGGCGAACGCGGCCCCAACGCGATTTGATCCCCTGCTGAATTTCGCACATGGTTAGCTGAGGTTGTCGCGGGCAACGAAGCCTTGTGTGCCCTTGGCGGGACCGTCGGTTACCTCGACCTGGGCGCCTTCGGAGTCCTGCGAGATGATGCGCACCGGGGTGTGATTGTCCAACTCCCTGGTCACGAACGCCGCCCCCATCTGACCCAGCATCGCGATCGGTCCGCCCTGTTTTTTCAGTTCCTTGATTTTTTCGTAAGTCGCCTCATCGCGGTAGAGCTTGACCGTATGTTCGCCCGGGCTGGCGACCAGCCGATGGCCGCATCCAATGGCGAACATCGCCGCCGCCAACGCCGCCCCGATTACCACACGCTTGGATTTCATATTGCCTCCCACCGGACAAAAGCTGGCCCATGAGCCCGTTATTTCCGCCATCTTCGCAGAGCGGGGCGTTTGCTCGCAATCGCCGGGCCTCGATGGAACCCGCGACGCCCGCATGATACAAACCATGGTGCGGCGCGCCGCGCCGCCGCTTCACAATGCGCATCGGACTTATCGCCGACACCCATATTCCCGAAGCCTGCGAGCGGCTGCCCCAAGCCGTCTTCGAGGCGTTCCGCGAAGTCGACCTGGTCATGCATGCCGGTGACGTTTACGTCAACCGCGTGATCGATGAACTGGCGGCGATCGCACCAGTGCTGGTTGCAATCGGCAACGGCGATGAAGGCAGCGAGTACCATCGCCATCGCCTGGAGCCCGACGCGCGGGTACGCGAAACCCATCTGCTGGAAATCGAGGGCTTGCGCGTGGGCCTGGCGCACGAACTGCCCACCCCCGATGAAACTCCCGGCCCGGCGTTCATCAACGCGATGGAGCGCCATTTCGGCGGCCCGGTCGATATCCTGATCCAGGGCCACAGCCACGTCGAGGGCACGCGCCGCTTCGGCGCCACGCTGGTGATCAATCCTGGCAGCGCCACCTTGCCGCACAATCTGGAGGACCGGCCCGGTACGGTGGGGATCCTGGAAATCCACCCGGGCGGCCGTTTTTCGGTCGAAATCATCGACCTGGCCCGGTTTTGTCCAGAAACCTAACCCCTGGCCCCTTCCCTGAAAGGGAAGGGGAATTGGTTCGGGGGTCAGGTTTGCGGGTCCGCGAGCGGGGGCGGAGCCGGCCGAAAATCCCATTGAAGCGATGCCGCCAATTTTTTCGCGCCCGACAGCAAGGTACACTGCTTCAATGAGTCCTGCCGAGACCCCGGCAATGACTTAGGCAAGGTTTTAAATCGTGGCCGGCGCGGCCGATCGCGCGGCGGCGGCCCATTGAACTTTTTGAGGGAGGCAATTTTGTCTCAGGTACAAGCACCCGCAGCCGCGCCCCAGCGCAAGGTTACGATGGAGAAGCTGGTCAACCTGTGCAAGCGGCGCGGGATCATCTTTCCTTCCTCCGACATCTATGGCGGGCTGAGCTCGACCTGGGACTACGGGCCGCTGGGCGTCGAACTCAAGCGCAATGTCAAGGAGGCGTGGTGGCGCGAGATGGTGCAGCGGCGGCTGGACGTGCTGGGCCTGGACGCCGCCATCCTGATGCATCCGCGCACCTGGGAAGCCTCGGGCCATCTGCAAAGTTTCACCGACCCGCTAGTGGACTGCAAAAGCTGCAAGCAGCGCTTTCGCGCCGACCATCTGGACAGCAACCGGTGTCCCGAATGCGGCGGCGAGCTGACCGAGGCGCGCCAGTTCAATTTGATGTTCAAGACCTTCATGGGTCCGGTCGAGGACACGGCCAGCACCATCTATCTGCGTCCGGAGACCGCGCAGGGCATCTTCGTCAATTTTCCCAACATCGTCGATACCCAGCGCGTCAAGCTGCCCTTCGGCGTGGCGCAAATCGGCAAATCCTTCCGCAACGAAATCACGCCCGGCAACTTCATCTTCCGCACCCGCGAGTTCGAGCAGATGGAGATGGAATTCTTCATCAAGCCCGACCCCGAGGAGGAAGCCAAATGGTTCGAATACTGGCTGACCGAACGCTTTGGATGGTACGTCAAATTCGGAATTAACGCCGACCATCTGCGCCTGCGCCCGCATGAGAAGGACGAGCTGTCGCATTATTCGCGCGGCACTACCGATATCGAATTCCTCTATCCCTTCGGCTGGGGCGAGTTGGAGGGCGTGGCCAAGCGCGGCAGTTACGATTTGGACCGCCACGCCGAATTCAGCGGCAAGGACCTGACCTACTTCGAGGAGGAGACTCGCTCGCGCTTTCGCCCCTGGGTAATCGAGCCGGCCGCCGGCGTCGATCGCGCCCTGCTCGCCTTCCTGCTCGATTCCTACGACGAGGACGTGGTGGAAAACGAAGAGCGCATCGTGCTGCGGCTTGACCCGCGGCTGGCGCCGATCAAGGCGGCGGTGTTTCCGCTGCTGCGCAAGGGCGGTCAGCCCGAAAAGGCACAGGAAGTGCTACGGATGCTGCAACGGCAATTCGTGGTCGCCTACGATCAGGCCGGTTCGATCGGGCGGCGCTACCGGCGCCAGGACGAGGTCGGCACACCGTTCGGCATCACCATCGATCACCAGACGATGGAGGACAACACCGTTACCTTGCGCGACCGCGACTCCACGGTTCAGGATCGGATTGCGATCAATGAACTGGCGCGGGTGCTGGAGGAGCGTATCGGCTGGCTAAAGTGAGCGGTTGCATCGATTTGCAAACCAATTTTCAAACCCCGGCGCTTGCGGCCTCCACGCGCCGGCGATAGCCTTGAACCCAGATTAGCAACGCTAAACAGACAAGTGATAGCTTTTAAGGAGAGTTTATAAATGGCGCGCGTGCATCCTGACCTCTACTTTTTTGGCGGGGGGACGGCCGAAGGCCGCGCCACGATGCGCGAATTGCTGGGCGGCAAAGGCGCCAATCTGGCCGAGATGGCGTCGCTGAAGCTGCCGGTGCCGCCCGGCTTCACTATTTCCACCCGGGTCTGCACCTACTACTACGAGCATCGCCGCACCTATCCCAAAGGCCTGCAGGGCGCGGTGGCCAAGGCGATTGCCAAGGTCGAAAAGCTGCTGGGACGCAAGTTCGGCGACGCCGCCAATCCGCTGCTGGTCTCGGTGCGCTCGGGCGCGCGGGTGTCGATGCCCGGGATGATGGACACCGTGCTCAACCTCGGGCTGACCGACCAAACCGTCAAGGGACTGGAAGCGGCCAGCAACAACCCGCGCTTTGCCTGGGATTCCTACCGGCGCTTTTGCCAGATGTACGGCGACGTCGTGCTCAAGCTCAAGCCTGAGAACAAAAACGACCCCGATCCGTTCGAGGAGATCATCGATCGCAAGAAGGCGGCGCGCGGCGTCAAGGGCGACCTGGAACTGTCGGTCGACGACCTCAAGGAACTGGTCGCCGAATTCCGCGAACTAATCCGCGCCCGCACCGGACAGGACCTGCCGCAGGATCCGTACGAGCAACTGTGGCAGGCGATTGGCGCGGTGTTTGGCTCCTGGCAGAACGATCGTGCGATCGCCTATCGCAAGTTCAACAACATCCCCGACGATTGGGGCACCGCAGTCACGGTGCAGTCGATGGTGTTCGGCAATTTGGGCGACGACTGCGCCACCGGCGTCGCCTTCACCCGCGACCCCGCCACCGGCGAGAAGGGTATCTACGGCGAGTATCTGCCCAACGCGCAGGGCGAGGACGTGGTGGCCGGCATCCGCACGCCGCTGCAAATCAGCCTGGCGGCGGGGCGCAAATGGGCCGCGCGCAACGGTATCAGCGAAGCGCAGCGCAAGGCGCAGCATCCGACCCTGGAAGAGAGCTTCCCGCAGGTCTACCGCGAACTGCTCAAGATCGCGCAGCGTTTGGAGCGTCATTTCACCGACATGCAGGACCTCGAGTTCACCATCGAGCGCGGCCGCCTGTTCATGCTCCAGACCCGCACCGGCAAGCGCACGGCCGAGGCCGCCGTGCGCATCGCGGTAGACATGGTCGGCGAGCGGCTGATCGATCGCCGCACCGCGCTGCTGCGCGTCGAGCCGGGCCAACTTGAACAGTTGCTCCATCCGCGCCTTGATCCCGACGCCAAAAAGGAAGTGTTGGCGCGCGGACTGCCCGCCTCGCCGGGCGCCGTCGCCGGCGAGGTGGTGTTCTCGGCCGATGAAGCGGTGGCCGTCGCCGGCGCCGGCCGCAAGACCATCCTGGTGCGCGTCGAGACCTCGCCCGAGGACATTCACGGCATGCAGGTGGCCGAGGGGATTCTGACTGCGCGCGGCGGGATGACCAGCCATGCCGCGGTGGTGGCGCGCGGGATGGGCAAGTGCTGCGTGGCCGGATGCGGCGACCTGCGCATCGACTACGCCGCCGGCACACTGTCCGCCAACGGGCGGGTGATCCGGCGCGGCGAATACCTGACGCTTGACGGCTCAACCGGGGAGGTGATTGCCGGGCGGGTGCCGACCGTGGAAGCGTCGATGTCGCCGGCGTTTCGCAAGTTCATGAGCTGGGCCGACGCCGAGCGCAGACTGGGCGTGCGCGCCAACGCCGATACCCCGCACGACGCCAGGGTGGCGCGCGAATTCGGCGCCGAAGGCATCGGCCTGTGCCGCACCGAGCACATGTTCTTCAGCGAGGATCGCATCACCGCCGTGCGCGAGATGATTGTGGCCGAGACCCCCGAGCAGCGCGCCGCCGCGCTGGAGAAGATCCTGCCGATGCAGCGCGGCGACTTCGTGGAAATCCTGCGCGCGATGGCGGGGCTGCCGGTCACCATCCGGCTGCTCGACCCGCCGCTGCATGAATTCCTACCCAAGGGTGAGGAGGAGATCCGCGAACTGGCCGGCAAGCTGGGCGTTGGCTACGAGCAGCTCAAGGCGACCTGCGACCGGCTGTTCGAGTTCAACCCGATGCTGGGGCATCGCGGCTCGCGCCTGGGCATCACCTACCCCGAGATCTACAAGGCGCAGGCCCGTGCGATACTCGAAGCGGCCGCGGAATTGCGCAAGGAGGGCGTCAAGGCGATTCCCGAAATCATGCTGCCACTAATCGGCGACCGGCGCGAATTCGAAATCCTGGCGGGCGAGATCCGCGAGGTGGCGCGCCAGGTGCTGAGCGACGGCGCGCGCAATTTGAAGTTCACCATCGGCACCATGATTGAGCTGCCGCGCGCCTGCCTGGTTGCCGATCAGATCGCCGCGTCGGCGGAGTTCTTCTCCTTCGGCACCAATGATCTGACGCAGATGGCCTACGGGCTGTCGCGCGACGACTCGGTCAAGTTCCTCGACGCCTATATCGAGCGCGGAATCTACAAGCGCGACCCGTTCCAGGAACTGGACGCCAGCGGCGTTGCTGACCTGATGCGTATCGCGATCGAGCGCGGCCGCAAGGCCAACAAATCGCTCAAGCTGGGCATCTGCGGCGAGCACGGCGGCGACCCCGAAAGCGTCAAGCTGTGCCATCGGCTGGGGCTGGATTACGTCTCCTGCTCGCCGTTTCGCGTGCCGGTCGCGCGTTTGGCGGCCGCGCAGGCCGCGATCGAGTCGCGCAAAAAGACGCGCGAGTTCAAGGACGTCTGAGCGACTGTGTCCTGCTTCGGCGGCGGCGTGCAGGGGCGCCGCCGCCATGACGGATATGCCGCTTACTGGATGTGGTAGACCCGGGCGGCGGTATCGCGGACGATCTTGCGCAATTGATCGGGCGGCAGCATACCCAGGCGCTTGTCCACGATCTCGCGCGAGCGCGGGAAGGTGGCCGCAGTGTGCGGATAGTCCGATGACCACATGATGTTGTCAGCCGGATAGCGGCCCAGCAAATCGACGAAGACCGGGTCCGCGATGAAGGTCGCATACACCTGGCGGCGGATATACTCGCTGGCGCGCAGCGGCAGCTTCATCCCGCCCAGCACTCCCATCCGGTTCTGCACCGTGTCCAGCCGGTACATGAAGTAGGCCATCCAGCCCACGTCGTTCTCCGCCGACACGATCTTAAGGCGCGGGAATTTCTCGAACACCCCGCCGTACACCATCACCGACAGCGTGCGCTCGATGCCGTGATGCATGTTGGCCAGCCGCAGCATCATGTCGTGCTTGCCCGGCGCCGCGATGCCGCCGCCGCGATTAGTCAGGATATGCAGCGACAGTGGCATATCGAGGTCCTGCGCCGCCGCCCAGAACGGGTCGTACTCGGGCGAGCTGTAGGGGTGGTCGTCGGGCGGCTCGGCCCAGATCATCGCGCCGCGGATGCCTTTTTTGGCAATCCGCTGCAGCTCCGCGACCGCGGCCGGAATGTCCTCCAGCGTGATCAGCCCCAGCGGAATCAGGCGCCTGGGGTTGTAGCTGCAATACTCGGCGGCCCAGTCGTTGAATGCGCCAAAGCAGGCCGCGCGCAACTCGGCATCATCCAGCCCGAACAGCGGCATCCCCATCGACGTATAGATGACCTCCGCTTCCACCCCGTCGCGGTCCAGGTCCTTGAGCCGGTAGGCGGGGTCGAACACGCTCTGCGGCGCCTGCGCGAAGCTCTTCTTGTTATGCTCGGGCAGCTCGGCGGAGGGCACGCCGGCGCCGAAGAAGGCCGCCACCGGCATCGGATCGATATTGCCGCACACGAAGTATTCGCCGGGCTTGCCGCCCAGATCCTTGACCGTGTGCGGCGCGCGGTCGCGGAACTTGCGATCGATGCGTTCCGCCCACATGCCCGGCGGCTCGACGAAATGGGAATCGGCGGAAATCAAAAGGTAATCGGTCATGACCTGCGTCTCCTTTCGCGTCCGCTCCGGCCGCGGCCGATAGCGGCGCACCGCGGATCCTGCTTTATGTTATCGGCCGGCCGTGAGGTGGGCCCGAAATTATTGCTCCAGCCCGTACAGTTTGGCTGACGTGTCGCGCACGATCTTGCGCAGTTGGTCGGGCGCCACCATGCCCAGCCGCTTGGCCACGATTTCGCGCGAACGCGGGAAAGTCGCCGCGGTGTGCGGATAGTCGGACGACCACATGATGTTGTCGGCCGGATAGCGATGGAGCGAATCGACGAACACCGGGTCGGCGATGAAGGTGGCGAAGACCTGGCGGCGGATGTACTCGCTGGCGCGCAGCGGCAGCTTCATCCCGCCCAGCGCGCCCAGCCGGTTCTGCACCGTGTCCAGCCGGTACATGAAGTAGGCCATCCAGCCGGCGTCGTTCTCCGCCGATACGATTTTCAGCCCGGGGAATTTCTCGAACACGCCGCCGTAAACCATCGTCGACAGCGTGCGCTCCACCGCGTGATGCATGTTGGCTAGGCGCAGCAGCATGTCCTTGCGCGAAGGCGCCACGTTGCCGCCGCCGCGATTGGTAAGCACATGGAGCGACAGCGGCATGTCGAGGTCCTGCGCCGCGGCCCAAAACGGCTCGTATAAGGCGTCGCTGTAAGGATGATCGTCGGGCGGCTCGGCCCAAATCATCGCGCCGCGAATGCCCTTTTTGGCGATGCGCTGGAGCTCGGCCACCGCCGCCGGAATGTCCTCCAGGGTGATGAGCCCCAGCGGCACCAGGCGTTTGAAGTCGTAGCTGCAATACTCGGCCGCCCAGTCGTTGAACGCGGCAAAGCAGGCGGCGCGCAACTCCGCATCGTCGAGTTGGAACAGCGGCATCCCCATCGACGTGTAAATGATCTCGGCCTGCACGCCATCGCGGTCCTGATCCTTAAGCCGCGCGGCCGGATCCCACACGCTTTGCGGCGCCGCCTCGAACCCCTTTTTGTTGAACTCCGGCAGCTCATGGGAGGGCACGCCGGCGCCGAAAAACCCCGCCACCGGCATCGGCGCGATGCCCGCGCAGACGAAAAATTCACCCGGCTTGCCGTTGAGGTTGCGCACCGTGTGCGGAGCACGGTCGCGGAACTTCTTGTCCATCCGCTCCGCCCACATGGTGGGTGGCTCCACGAAGTGCGAATCGCCTGAAATCAGCAGGTAGTCCAGCATTGTCGCCGCTCCTTGTGCGTCCGCGCCGGTTTCTCCGGTCGTGGCGCCGGATTTTGTCCGGAACGCTTGTTTGGCTTAAGCTTCGTCTACCACAGCCGGGCCGGATGTCCAAGCCGATTATGGGCCCGGCCGCGCAGCCGGGAGGTTTGACACCATGGCATCGGGCATCACCCGCTTAAGCGGCAAGGTCGCGCTCGTTACCGGCGCGGCACAGGGGATTGGACGGGCAATCGCGATGCGTCTGGCCGAAGAAGGCGCCAAAGTCGCAATCGCGGATATCAACGAAACCGGCGCGGCGCAGACCGCAGCGGAAATCCGCGCCGCGGGCGGAGCGGCGCTCGCCGTTAGGCTGGACGTAACCAGCCTGGACGAAGCGATCGCGGCGGTGCAGCGGGTCGAGCGCGAACTGGGCCCGCTCGACATCCTGGTCAACAACGCCGGCTGGGACAAGGTCGAGCCGTTTGTCGAGAATACGCCCGAGATGTGGGACCGCGTGATCGCGATCAACTTTCGCGGGCCACTTAATTGCTGCAAGGCCGCGATTCCCGGTATGCAGGCGCGCGGCCGCGGCAAAATCGTGACGATCTCCTCCGACGCCGGACGCGTCGGCTCGATGGGCGAGGCGGTCTACGCCGGATGCAAGGCCGGGCTGATCGGATTTTCCAAGACCCTGGCGCGCGAGCTGGCCCGCTCCAACATCAACGTCAACGTGGTCTGCCCGGGACCGACCGAAACCGCGCTGCTGCGCAGCGCGATGGCGGAGCGGCCCGGCGTGCTCGACGCGATGGCCAAATCGATTCCGATGCGCCGGCTGGGCCAGCCGCACGACATCGCCGGGGCGGTCGCATTCTTTGCCTCCGCCGACGCCGATTACGCCACCGGGCAGGTCCTCAGCATCAGCGGCGGCCTGACGATGGTAGGTTGAGCGACGCGCATCGCGTTAGGGAATCGGCGCGTCGCCGGCCGTAGTGGCTACTTCGCGCCCCTGCTGGCGGAAGACGTAGGCAACCCCGATACTCAAGCCGTAAAGCGCCAGCAGCGGGATGGCGAGCAGGAACTGGGAGACGAAGTCGGGCGGCGTCAGGGCGGCGGCGATCACGAAAATCACCAATATGGCGTAGCGGAACTGCCGCAGCATCCAGCGGTAGTCGATGATTGCGAAGCGGGTCAGGAAGTAGGCCAGCACCGGCATCTCGAAGGTCAGCGCGAAGGCCAGCAGCAGCTTGGCGGAAAAATTGAGGTACTCGCTGATGCGCAGCGTCGGCGTCACCCCGATGCTGGCGTACTGGCTTAAGAAAAAGGCGTAGCCGATCTTGAGCACCACCGCCCAGCAAAAATATCCGCCGGTAATGAAGAACAGCGTGGTGGCTGCCACGAACGGCTTGGCCATCTTGCGTTCGGATTCATACAAGCCGGGCGCGATGAAGCGCCATACCTCGTAGAGCACGGCGGGGCTGGCGATGAACAGGGCGGCGATCAACGCGACCTTGATCTTGGTGAAAAACGCCTCGCCGATACCGGTGCCGATCAGCAGGACCTTGTCATGTGATACCTCGCGCAGCGGTACCGTGAGCAGCGCGAAGATCTGATCGACGAATCCGTAGGCGACCACAAACCCGACTGCGATTGCGATTAGCGAGCGGATTAGCCTTGCGCGCAGCTCCTTGAGATGCTCGATTAGCGGCATCCGGCCGTCATCGCCGGGATGCTCGATATGCGGCTGTTCGTCCACCTGGCTCAGGCCTGGTCTTTTTCGGATGATGGCGGGGATTGATGCGGGAGTGGCGCCGGCGGACCCTCCTCGCCGGGCGCGGGCGCCTGCTCCAGCTGATGCGGTTGCGCGGGTGGGGGTTCCTGCTCGATCGCCTCGGTGATCTCGCGCATCGCCTCGTTGGCGGCGGTGCGCACCTCGCGCAGGATTTGCACCGCCAGGCGCACCACTTCGGGCATACGCTCGGGACCCAGCACGATTAGCGCCACGGCCAGAATTATGATGATCTCAAATAGACCCAAGGCGGAAATCAGACGCGGCGCAGCGGGCGCCGGCGTGCCGAATCACCATTAATTCGGATTGCCGCGGGGGGTGTCAACCATGCTTAAGACCGCGCTCATCACCGACCGCCATTACCTCGACCATTTTCCCGGCCGCGGCCATCCGGAGCGGCCCGAACGGGTCAAGGTGCTGCTCGACATGGCCGACGGGCTGCATCGCGAACGGCTGCGGCGCATCGCGCCGCGCGAGGCCACGGTCGCCGAAGTGGAGCTGTGTCACGACCCGCGCTACGTCGCGCTGGTGCGCCAGACCGCGGCGCGCGACTCCTACGACTTCGACCCCGACACCCACGCGTCGCGCTCGACCTACCATACCGCGCTGCTGGCCGCAGGCGGCATCCTGACCGCGGTGGAGGCGGTGATGGCGGGCGAATCGGACAACGGCTTTGCGATCGTGCGTCCGCCGGGCCATCACGCGCTGCCCGACCATGCGATGGGATTTTGCTTCTTCAACAACGTCGCCATCGCAGCCCGCTATTTGACGCAGATCAAGGGGCTGGAACGGGTGATGATCCTCGATTGGGACGTCCATCACGGCAACGGCACGCAGGAAATGTTCTACGCGTCGCCGCAGGTGCTCTACTGCTCGCTGCATCAGTTCCCCCACTATCCGGGCACCGGATCGCTGCGCGAGGTCGGAGTCGATGCGGGACGCGGCTTTACGGTCAACCTGCCGATGCCCGCCACCTTCGGCGACCCCGAGTATCTGTCCGCGTTCGACCGCATCCTCCTGCCGATCGGACGCCAGTTCCACCCCGACTTTCTGCTGGTGTCGGCCGGCTTCGACTGCCATTTCCGCGACCCGTTGGCCGACATGCGTGTCACCGAGCAGGGATTCGCCGCGATGGCGCGGCGCCTGAAACGGCTGGCTGCCGAATGCTGCCAGGGGCGGATGGCGCTGGTGCTGGAGGGCGGCTACGACCTGCAGGCGCTGGCCGCCTCGGTGCGCGACGTGATCGAAGAGTTGGGCCGCGAGGCCGACGAGCCCATCGTCTCGGCCTCGCCCGATCGCGAAGGCTGGCTGCTCGACAAGGTCTGCAAGGAGCTGTCGCCGTTCTGGAGCCTGGAGGGCTAGTGCACGCTAGGCGCTCTTGAGGCGGATTTTGGCGTTGTTCCAGGTGATCATGTGGCCAGCCGGGTCCAGGCGGATGACCACGCTGGCGGCGCCATAATGCTTTTTGGTCGCTTCGGGAACCCTGGTTTGGGGCAGGCCGAAGCCTTTGTACTTGGCACCCAGCGCCGCCAGGGCGTGTCTGCCTTCTTCGCCCGCCGGATCGATCAGCGACGCGCGTACCGGAACCACCACGGCGGCCAGGTCCTTCCACGCCTCGCCGCTCTCCACCATAAAGCAGGCCCGCGCATCGTGCTTGATGCGCAAGGCCTTTTTGGATGCCGCCAGGGTGCGCATGTAGATCTTGCGGTCGATAACCGCAAACCACATCGGCAATGAGATGGGCCAGCCGTCGCGCCGCAGCGTCGTGATGATCGCGGTGTGGCTGTTGGCCAGCATTTCCCATGCTTCATCTTCGGTAAGTCTGACACCCATTTGGAACTCTCCTTGCCGATCCCTTCGCACACTATTCCAGCATCCGCTGAATGCGCAGCGCCTCGCCCACCGACCAGGCCTGGAACGGGCAGCCGCGCGCGGTGTGCGGCGCGTCGCCGTCGGCGATCTCGGGCAGATGCCCGATGCCGGCTGGGTCGAGCAGCTTGAGCATCGGCTCGAGAAACCGTGCGCGCGCCTCGTCCTTTGCCGCGCGCGTCGCGCCCCTGACCCGCAGCCAGGCTTCGACGAACGGGCCCATCAACCACGGCCAGACGGTGCCCTGATGGTAGGCGGCGTCGCGCTCGCGCACTCCGCCCTCGTAATGCGCCTTGTAGTGCGGATCACCGGGGTCCAGCGTGCGCAAGCCAGCGGGCGTCAGCAGCCGCGCCTCGACGATATCGACGATCGCCCGGGCACGCTCGCCCTCTACAATTTGATAGGGTAGGCCGCCCACCGCAAAGATCTGGTTGGGGCGCAGTGCGCGGTCGATCGCGCCGGGCCGGTGATCGGCGTCGACCACGTCGTAGAGGTATCCGCGTTCGGCGTCGAAGAAGCGCTGCGCGAACGATTGCGCTGCCGCGCCAGCCGCCTGGGCCCATCGCCGGTCGAACCCGGCGCCGATGCGAAGGGCATTGATCCACAGCGCCTGCACTTCGACCGGCTTGCCAATGCGGGGCGTGACCACCCAATCGCCGACCTTGGCGTCCATCCAGGTAAGCTGCACGCCGGGCTGGCCGGCGCGCAGCAGTCCGTCGGAATCCATCCTGATTCCAAAGCGCGTGCCCTTCGCGTATCCCTCCAGAATCGCGTCCACGGCGTTGTGCAGCGCCTGGCGATCGGCGGCGCTGACGCGTTTGGCCCCGCGCATGAAGTCGTGCACCGCCACCACGAACCACAGCGAGGCGTCAACTGAGTTGAACTCGGGCTGCTCGCCGGCATCGGGGAAGCGGTTGGGCAGCATCCCTTCGGACACTGTTTGCGACCACTGCAACAGGATCTCTCGCGCGCGCTCGACGCGTCCTGTGGCCAGACACAAGCCGCGCATCGAGATGAAGGTGTCGCGCCCCCAATCGGTAAACCACGGATAGCCGGCGATAATCGTGCGCCCGCTGCCGCGGCGCACGATGTATGCGTCGGCGGCTGCGGCAAGCGACGCACCGAGATGCCTGCGGCGGCGCAGCTCGCCGGCGCGAATCCGCGCCGCGGACTCCTCGGGCTCGTGCCCCTGCGCCGATATGATCAGATGCGCCGGACCGCGCCTGAGCTCCCAGCGGAAGAAACCGGCAACCGCGAGGTCTTCCTTGTAGTCGAGCCCGCGTGCCTTTTCCTGCTCATACATGAAGTTGCGATACCAGTTGGGCTGCGGCGTGAACTCGGCGTTGGAATCGAATACGGTTGCGGGCACCCCGTCGTAGGGGCGCACGATGACGCGTCCGATGTCGATTTCCGGATTGAAATTGAAGGCCGCATTTTCGCGATGCAGCGAATGGTAGTCGCGGCCGGAGATGAAGGGCCGCACGATCAACGTGCCGCCCGCCCCTTCGAGCACTTTCCAGTACAAAAGCGTCGAGGCGCGCCCCGGCGCCACGATGATGCCGTGCTCGATACGGGTCGCGTCGGGCAGCCGCAAGCGCCATTGCGGATGCGGCCGCGGTTCAAAGGCCTCGATATGACCGGCGCCGTCGGGATGAATCACGCCGGGATCGTAGCGATCGGAGCTGAGCGCGAACTTCGCGCCGCGCGTTTCCAGCCATGCCTCGACGCCGTTGACCAGTACCATCCGCCCGCCCGGCGGGCGCGTCGCCACCAGCAGCAGCGCGTGATAGCGGCGCGTGCGCACCCCGGTCGCGGTGCCGGAGGCAAAGCCGCCCAGCCCATCCGCCTCCAGCCATTCGATAGTTTCGTTCAGTGCCAGTGCCATTTTCGCCACGCTGCCTCGTCGCGCGGCCTGCTCAAGTTATCCAAACCGTATCGGCCCCTTCAACGGATTGCCACCGGCCGCTCGCGTGCAAGCGCCGGCAGCGGTTTTGATAGCGGTGTTGAAAAAAGTCGAGCGCGGTTAAGTTTCGCGTCAAATTCGGTATAAATTTAAGCCAGCTTTTGGCGCGAGCGATTGGAGAAATGGAGCTGCAGATTATTCTGCTTCTGATTGCCGCTCTGCTGGTCGTGATCAGCCTGGTGCAGCCGCTCGCGATTCGGCTGGGCCTGTCGCCCTCGGTGCTGCTCGCGGTGGTCGGGGTTGGGATGGGCCTGGCGTCGGTTTTCGTTCTGCACAGCGGCGTCAGCAACGCCTTTGACCCGATCGCGCGCGTCATCGTCGATCTGCCAATCCATTCCGACGCCTTCATCTACATTTTCCTGCCCCTGCTGCTGTTTCAGAGCGCGCTTACCATCGAGGTGCGCCAAATCGTCGAGGACGCCGCCCCGATTCTGCTGCTCGCGGTGGTGGCGGTGCTGGTCGCAACTTTCGTGATCGGCTTTGCGCTGCAGCCGATCGCCGGAGTGTCGATTATCGCCTGCCTGATGCTGGGGTCGATCGTCGCCACCACCGACCCGGTGGCGGTGATCGGCATCTTTCGCGATGTCGGCGCGCCCTCGCGCCTGAGCCGGCTGGTCGAAGGCGAAAGCCTGCTCAACGACGCCGCAGCCATCACGCTGTTCTCGCTGCTGCTGGACATCCTCGTCAACCATCACGCCGCCCATGCCGGAGAAGCGTCGCTCACCTTCATGCGCAACTTCGCGGGCGGCATTGCGGCCGGCTACGCCGGCGCCCGGCTCGCAGTGGCGCTGCTGCCGTGGATGCACGATCTGCGACTGGCGCAGGTGACCACGACGCTGGCGCTGCCCTATCTGGTGTTTATCGCCAGCCAGCGCTACCTGGGCGTTTCGGGCGTGGTCGCCGCAGTCACTTCCGGGCTGACCATCAGTGCGATCGGCGAACCGCGCATTTCACCGCTCGACTGGCGCCTGCTTCAGGACCTGTGGGAGCAGCTTGCGTTCTGGGCCAGTTCGCTGATCTTCATCCTGGCCGCACTGCTGGTGCCGCGGATGCTGGTGGCGGTGAGCTGGCACGATGTGCTGGCGCTGGGCGTGCTGGTGGCGGCGGCCACCGCCGCACGCGCCATCGTGCTGTTCGGGCTGCTGCCCGCCCTGAGTGCGACCCGTCTGAGTCAGGCGGTCAACAATCGCTACAAAACGGTTATCCTGTGGGGCGCGCTGCGCGGCGCCGTCACCCTGGCGCTGGCGTTGGCGGTCACCGAAGACGCCGCGATAAATGCCGACGTTAAGCGCTTCATCGCGGTGCTGGCCACCGGCTTCGTGCTGTTCACGCTGCTGGTCAACGGCACCACGCTGCGCCTGCTGATTCGCCTGCTGGGACTGGACCGGCTCTCCGCGCTGGATTCCTCGCTGCGCTACCAGGTCCTGGCGCTGTCGCGCGCACGCGTGGCCGAGGCAGTCAAGACCGCCGGCGCCAGCTACAAGTTCCCCGCCGAACTGGTGGCCGATGTGGTCCACGGCTATGCGCATCCGGCGCCGACCGCAGGGCTGAGCGCCGCGATGCTGGAGCCGATGGCGATTGCGGAAAGCTATCGCATGGTGTTGGGACTGGTGGCGATGGCCAGCCGCGAGCGCGAACTGGTGCTGCGCCATTTCGAGCAGCGCACCGTGTCGAGCAACCTGGTCAAGCAACTGCTGGCGGATGCCGGGCGCCTGATCGATCGGGCGCGCGCGGGCCAGGCGGAATACCTGCGCACGGCGCAGCGTCTGGCGGGTTTTTCGCTGCGCTTCCGGCTCGTGCATTTCCTGCATCGCCGCCTCGGCATCGACGCGCCGCTGGTGGACGCGCTGGCCAACCGGTTCGAATCCCTGCTGGTCGAACGCATCGTGCTGGAGGAATTGGAACCGTTTATCGATGGCAAGCTGGCGCCGCTGGTGGGTGAACGCGTCACCCCGCAGCTCCATCACATACTGCATCAGCGCCGCGAGATGACGCGCACGGCACTGGAGGCGCTGCGCACGCAGTATCCCGACTATGCCGCGCTGCTGGAGCGGCGGCTGCTCAACAAAATCGCGCTGCGCCGCGAGGACCAGGAATACCGTGCGATGTTCGACGCCGGCCTGATCGGGCCCGAACTGTACGGCGTGCTGCGGCGCGAAGTACAGTCGGCACGCGCCGCGGTCGATGAACGGCCGCGCCTGGACCTTGGCCTGGAAGCACGCGCCCTGATCGCCCAGGTGCCGATGTTTGCCAATCTGACCCAGACTCAACTGGATCGCGTGGCGCGCCTGCTGCGGCCGCGCTTCGCGCTGCCCGGCGAGCGCCTGATCCGCCGCGGCGACCGCGGCGACGCGATGTATTTCATCTCCTCGGGCGCGGTCGAGGTGGACGCCGTGGGGCGCAAGGTCAGACTGGGACGCGGCGATTTCTTCGGCGAGATGGCGCTGCTCAGCGGCCAGCCGCGCCAGGCCGACGTCGTTTCGCTATCCTACTGCCAGTTGCTGGTGCTGGCCGACCGCGACCTGCAGTACCTGCTCCGAAGCCATCCTAAAATCAAGGAGCGCATCGACAGCGTGGCCGGCGCCCGATGGCTGGAAAACCGCCAGGCCGAAAGCGCCCGCGCCGAATAAATCACGGCAGCGGCTCGAAGCGCTCGTGCTCCTCTTCCCACACCTCGATGCGGGTCACCGGATGGATCTCCCAGGCGGTGGCGCGGCTTTGGCCCACTGCCGCGCAGTGCACGAAGTCCTCCAGCAGGTAGCCCGAAATCCGCACCCGCGCGCCGCCCGGTGTGCCGCCCGGATAGGAATGGCCGATCAGATCGTCGCTGACCAGGTCGGCCAGCGGCGCCAGCCCCTCCAGGTTCCATCGCTCGCGCCGCCATTGAAAGGGAACCGTGACCTCGCAGATGACGCGCTGCGCGGCGGTCTCCAGCGGATTGAATTCGGGCGCTGCGGCGATCTCAAGGTGGATGTCGCCGCGGCGGATCAGGTGCGCATAGGTCTTGCCGTCGGCCAGCTGCTCGATGCGGACCAGATAGCCCTCCATCGCCACCGCGCGCCGCTCCAGGCGGTCGATTTCGGGCACGTCGCTTTCCTTGAAGGGGCATCCGGGCCGCAACGCGATCATCTCGGCGACGGTAATGGGCCGGTATTCGGCCGGGGTGCGAAGCCGCAGCTTCTTGCGCCACAAGTCCATTCTTTTGACCACGCTGTAATGGCATCCGGCCAGCGCCGCCGTCAGCCACAGCACGGCAATCCACCGCACTCGCCTCACCTTTGGCCTGCCCTCGGGCTTGCGCTTTATCGTGATCAGGAGCACAAGCGGCTAATATCATGGCGCAATCCACGCGTGATAAAAATGACCGCACGAAAGGAAAGCCACGCGATGGAGCAGCAGAGTGTTTTAATCCGCAGCGAACCGCCGTTGGGTTGGCTGGTACTCAACCGGCCGCAGCTGCGCAACGCGCTCAACCTTGCGACCTGGCGTGCGATCGCCGAGGGCGTCGCGGCGCTTGAAGCCCAGTCCGAAGTGCGGGTGATTATCATGCGCGGCGTCAACGAGGAGGCCTTTATCTCGGGCGCCGACATCTCGGAATTCGGCGAACTGCGCTCCAACGCCGAAAAGGCCCGGCAATACCGCGACTGGCCCAACCGCGCGATCGCGGCGCTGGTCAATTCGCCCAAGCCCATCATCGCGATGATCGCCGGAATCTGCATCGGCGGCGGCGTTCAGGTCGCGCTGTCGTGCGACATCCGCATTGCCGCGCGCGGTACGCGCTTCGGGATTCCCGCCGCGCGTCTGGGTCTGGCCTATCCGCTTGACGGTGTCAAGGCGCTGGTCGATATCGCCGGTCCCGCCCACGCGCGCGAAATCCTGCTTTCCGCCCGCCTGTTCGACGCCGAGGAAGCGCTGGCGATGGGCCTGATTCACAAGCTGGTTGACGCGTCCGGGCTCGAGAGCGCGGTGCGCGATTATGCGGCCGCGATGGCGCGCAACGCGCCGCTGACGATGGCCGCCGCCAAAGCCGCCATCCGCGAGGCGCTCAAGGACCCCGAAGATCGCGACCGCACGATGCTCGAGGAGATGGTCGCGCGCTGCTTCAACAGCGAGGACTACCGCGAGGGCGTGCGCGCCTTCGGCGAAAAGCGACGCCCCAAATTCTCCGGCCGCTGAATGCGTCGGACTTCCAGCACCGGGAGCAGCCGGGTCCTTCGAGTAACCGCCTCTGCACAGCCTGGTCCTTCGTCGAATCGTTGGAGCTGGCGGTAATACGTTTGCGTGGCGCGGCCTTCGCGCCTTATGTTGAATCCGCAATCGCAGGCGGCAGTCGGCGCCAGGAGGTGATACCGCGATGTTCATAATGCGCTTCACGGAACGGCCCTACGTGGCCTACACCGAGGAGCAGGTCAGAAGCAGCTTCCGCAGCGCCGTGCGTCTTACCTTTTCCAACGCCAATTTCAATCCCGAGATCGGGGCGCGCGTTTACGACGAGGCGTTCGAGGAGAATCAATACGCCGAGGAAGCCGGCTTCGACGGCATCATGCTCAACGAGCATCATAATACGCCCACCTGTATGGGTGCGACGATGAACCTGGAGGCGGCGGTGCTGGCGCGCATCACGCGCAAGCCGCGCATCGTGCTGCTGGGAAATCCCCTGCCGATCTTCGACAATCCGGTGCGGCTGGCCGAGGAGCTGGCGGAGATCGACATGATGTCGCACGGGCGGCTGGTATCGGGCTTCGTGCGCGGCACCGGCATCGAAAGCTGGGCCACCAACACCAATCCGATCCACAACCGCGAGCGCTTCGAGGAAGCGCACGACCTGGTAATCAAGGCGTGGACGACGCCCGGTCCGTTTCGATGGGAGGGCAAGCATTACCATTTCCGTGTCGTCAATCCCTTCCAATTGCCGCTGCAAAAGCCGCATCCCCCAGTGTGGATCCCCGGCGTCGGCAGTCCCGAAACGCTGGTGTGGTCCGCCCAGCATCGCTACCCCTACATCTATTTGGAGACCGACGTGGAATCGACCGTGCAGATGATGTCGATATACGGCCACGTCGCGCGCCAGATGGGCTACCAGGCCGGTCCCCAGCACTTTGGCTACCTGTGGCGCATCCACGTGCAGGACACCGACGAGAAAGCCTCGGCGGTCGGCAAGGGATTTCTGATCGGCAACGCCGGCATCGGTCGCGTGCCGCTGCCGGTGGATTTCATGGCCCCGCCCGGTTACAACCTGCGCGGCCAGCTTTCCCCGCAAGTGCAGGAACTGTACAAAAAGCCGCTGCGCCACGACCCGCTGTACGGCGGCGTGGACGCCGCGAACTGGGAGCAGGTGACCGCCACCAACCGGGTGGTGGTCGGCAGCCCCAGAACCGTGATCAAAAAAATCCGCCAGGGACTGGAGTTGTTGCGGCCCGGAATCCTCGGCGTATGGAGCAACGACGGCACCATCAGCCATGAAGATTCGATGCGCTGCCTTAGGCTGATGAAAGAGGAAGTCCTACCCGCGGTACGCGAAATTGCCAGGGAGTTGGAGCTGCCGGGGCCGTTTGAAACCGCGCCCTAACAGAAAGATGGCTGCTTTCCTTAACCTTTCTCCGTTCGGAAGAAATTAGAGTGAAGAAAGCGGGTTGCGGAAAATGCTTTTTCTCCGCAGCCCGCTGGAGGCATCGCACTAATGGCCGATCACGAACGAATGTTTGTCAGCGCAGGCGGCGCGAAAATCGAAGTTCTCAGAGGCGGACGCGGCCGGCCGCTGGTCGCGCTGCACAGTAGCGAAGGCAACCTGGGATGGCTGCCGTTACATCAGCGGCTGGCCGCCCATTTCACCGTCTATGCTCCCACCCATCCGGGCTACGACGGCTCGGAGCGGCCCCCCTGCCTGGAAAGCTTCATCGACCTGGCGCGTTTTTATCCGTGGATCCTGCAGGAGCTCGGCGTCGGCAAGGCAACCCTGCTTGGACATTTCGTCGGCGGATGGCTGGCGGCCGAGATGGCGGCGATGTGCCCCGAGATGGTGGAGAAGCTGGTGCTGATCGACGCGGCGGGAATCAAACCGCAGCACGGCGAAATCGCCGACATCTTCCTGCATGGCGTCGAGGGGACGCTCGCGCTTTCCTTCCACGACGCCGCGCGGGCGCGCGAGTACCAATCGCTGTTCATGCCCGGCAAGTCACCCGAGGAACGCGCGCGCCACACCGCCAACCGCGAGGCGACCACGCGTTACTGCTGGAAGCCCTACGCGCACGATCCGATGCTGCCGCTGCTGCTGGGGCGCCTTCGCGTCCCCACCCTGATCGTGTGGGGGCGCGAAGACCGCATCGTGCCGTTGGAGTGCGCGCAGATGTATCGCGGCGCAATCGCTGGCGCGCGTCTGGCGGTGATCGATCGATGCGGCCATTTCCCGCACCTTGAGCGCCCCGACGAGTTCAACCGCGTCCTGTCGGATTTTCTGCTTCGGTAAGACGAGCGCGCCTCAGACCGGCTCGGAGCTGCCGCGCACGAGGTTGAACAAGGTGGCGCCGTTGCGCGAGGTCACCGTGTGGACGCATCCGCTGGGACGGAAGCTGAGATTGCCCGCCGTCACCTCGCCGTATTCGTCCTCGGTCGAGCCTTCGATCACGAAAATCAGCTCGTCGCCGGTATGGCGATGGCGCGCCAGGGTGGCACCAGGCTCGTAGCGCGCCAGCACCGCCAGGCGGCCGGTGGCCGGATCGTTCCAGATATGCTTGGCGCGGATTCCGGGCATCGCCTCGCGCCACGGAATGTCGCTCAGCCGAAAGATTTGCGTTTGCGGGGCGTTGCCGATCTGATCGGCGCCCTCCAGGCCGCCGGTGAAAATCCCCAGCACGGTGGCGCCGTTGCGGCTGTCGCCGCTGTGGACGCATCCGGCCGGCCGATAGCCCACGTTACCCGCATAGATGGCGCCCGCCTCGTCGCTGATCGCGCCCTCAATCACGTAGAGCAGTTCGTCGCCGACGTGCCGATGCATCGGGAGCTGCGCGTTGTTCCAAAACCGCGTCAGCACCGCCTTGCGCTGCGTGGCGGGGTCGGACCACAGCTCCTTGGTCCACAATCCAAAGCGGCCCAGACGCCATTCAAGGTCCGCGACCGCGATTGTTCGCGAGGGCGGGCTCGACTCAGCCATCGCCTTCCTCCTGCCTGAGGACTCATCAATCAGCCTACCAGAGTCGGCCGCAACGAGTGGAGGGGCGTCCGAAGTTCGTCCCCGCGGCAGAGCCTGCCGATCCTCGCCTGCTGCCTCCCTGGTCGTTCTCTTGCGGGCAGGGAAAGGACGGCGCGAAGGGTCAGGGGATGGTCCTTCGCGCCCGGCGCGGCGCCCAACAAGCGCCGCGGCGGGCGCGCGGCTTTGTCCGAATCCAAGGCCCGATTGACTCCCGCCGCCGCATCGGCTTTGCTAAACTGCCTGTCAGCGGTGGGGCTGTAGCTCAGTTTGGGAGAGCGCCTGAATGGCATTCAGGAGGTCGGCGGTTCGATCCCGCTCAGCTCCACCAATAAAATCAAGCGCTTTTTCGGTTTCGGACAGCATCGGACAGCGCGATTGTCCGAAAAGTTGTCCGAATTGTCAAGCACCTAAAAGGACTACGTGTACAAAGGCGCATGGCTAGTCAACTCTGCTCTGTTCGGAATTGCGAACGAAGATAATCCTGAATTGTGTCTTACCGAGAAGGGACAGAGCGCCCGCTCGAAGAAGCGTGCTCCGAGGGCCAGCGCGCCGCACTTGAACTCAAGCGACTGTGTGCCGAAGTGCGCTGAGCACCTGTTTGCTGGCGGTATTCGCCCACCTGGAGCGCCTTGCTCTTGCATTTCTTTCACGACGCGCCCCGGCTGAGCGTCCCATTCAGGTTTCGACATTTTGGGCGCGCTTTCCGTGCTGCCGGACTTTTCGTCAGGTTTCATCGACCGTCATGAAATGTGGTCAAATCCCTTCGAGCTGTCGAACCACGGACTCGGGCAAGTCTCGCGTCGGTGGTGGCACGGAATTTTTTCCCGACCCCGAACCAAGAAAGCGCCACTCTCGCACCATCGCGTTCGGCTTTGCGAACACCGCCCATTTTGCCGGCGGCCCCGTGAGATCCAAGTTCTCGGCCAATATTCGGCTTGCCACGATTGCAGAGAACGGATTCTCCTCGATTTCCTCGGGCGTCAGATTGGAAATGACGAAAGCATTGAACTGCTCGCCTCCCCACATGATTCGCCCAACTTTCCATTCGTAGGTTTTTCTGGATGTCATAGCCCTTGTCTCAATGAGCCCGCGTAGGCGTCGCAATCGGCTCGATTTTAGATCGATTTGCCTGCGCGCCAAGATGAGTTTGCAGAAGCTCACTGGCTTGCGCTCGATCCGCGTCGCTCACGATGTTGTAGCGGTCGAACACGCGGCGGGTCTTGTGGCCGCTGAGTTCCATCGCAACGCGTTCGGGGATGCCGGCGCGCACCATGTTGCGAACCGCAGTGCGCCGGAGATCGTGAACGATAATACCGCTGAGTCCAGCCTTCCTGCACGCTGTTTTCCAAGCCTTTCGAAAATCGCCGATCGGTTCACCGTTGTGCTGAAACACATACCGGCAATTCGGACGCCGCTTCTCGTGCGCGCGCTGGATGATCTCCCACAGCTCCCCCCGTAGCGGAAGCGGCCTACCATCTTTGTTCTTGCTGACCTCGGGGCGAAGGCATAGCTCACGACCGGAAAGATCGACATCGCGCCATTCGAGCGTGCGCATCTCGCTCACGCGCCATCCGGAAAGGTAGAGAAACGTCACGGGGTCCTTCAGATACGCAGGAAGACCCTCGCGCAGCGCAAGGAATGACGCGTGATCCAGAAATCCCCGCCGCGAGTTGTTTTCTTCGAGCAGCGGGATATACGGCGCCGATCCGAGTTTGCCGGCACGGATTGCGAGCGTGAATGCGCGCTTCAGCGCGGCCAGCTCTCGGTTGATGCTGCCGTTTGCCGCGCCCTCCTTCTGGCGCTCGCGAACGTACTTCGCGACCCGGTCGGCCGTGATATCGACTGCGCGATCCAGCCCGAAGAATTCCCTCAGATGCCGGATCGACAGACGCACGGACTCCAAGGAGCGCTTGCCGTTGATCTCGTAATCGGTGATTAGCATTTTCGCGAGGTCCTCGAAGCTCAACCGCTCCTCGCTTGGGCCGATCAAGTTTCCGTTCGCAACCTCGCCGATCCGCTTCTTCAGTAGTTTGCGTGCCTGGCTTTCGTTGTTGGACCGCGAGCTCTCCCGATACTCCTTGCCGCGAAAGCAGTACGCGATCCAGTAAATCGAGCCGCGCTTGAAGATGCGGCCCATTCCCCTCATTGATTTCCGTTCTTTCGGTTCCAATCCCTTTGCACGCCTTGCGTCTCTCAGATCGATCGCGACGCGCGCAGTTTCGTACCCGCCTGTAACGGCCTAATCGCCGCCGCACGCCAAGGGCGCCGCGCACATCACCACAATAGATCAATGTTTGAGATGCGGCCGTGTCAACGACGCGGCTCGGCGTTTTTCAACCGCGGCGCTTCCGGATGTACTGCTCGATTCCGAGCTCTGAAAAGCGAACCGGCCTGCCGTGCCGCACTGTGAATGGCAAGTCCTTGTGATGCCGATAGAGCCAATCGGCGGTTACGCCGAGCTTGACCGCTGCCTCCTCGACGCCGAGAAGCCGGTCTCGCCTCGCTGCCGCACCATTTGCGTCGGCATGCTCGCGCTCCAACTCGTGGTCGTAGAGAAGATTGAGCGCGATGATCGCCTGCTTTCTCAACACCCGCGTGGAATGCGCATCGAGCACCCTAACCTTTTCAGGGTCAGCTACCAGCTCCTCCAACCTTGGGACTTCGAAAAGTCCCGCCCCGCCCGACCTGCGCGGCACACGGGCCAACGACTGATTGGCCCTGATCCGCATGCTTCACCTCTCCGGTCGGCATGGTTGACCGAGTTACGCGGCGGCCCCCTCCCGATGAACAGCGCAGCCGTCTTGATCCGAATTTGTAATTTGGCCGACGACGATCACCGCGTCGCAACAGTTCGCGATCAGGAAATGACAGGAAGATGGTCGGTTGCAGCAGTGAGCGGCGGCGCATGGTTGCTAACTGCCAGTGGTAGTCGAAGGTGATGTGCGGCAGATTTTAATCACCTCTCGGTCTTTTGACCAGAACAAGAGGGCGGATTTTGTGTCCGATCGTCGTTCGCGTTGTGAAAAGTTATAATCGGCAATCCCCAGAAAATTTTCGTCCTGCCCAGCAATGCTGGGCAGCAGGTTCGTCTGCCGGCGCGTCGGACGCAAGGAATTTTCTTCCTCGGATGGGCGCTTCGATCCTCGAATGGCCGAGCTTCCGACGCCAGCGCTGAATGTACGTCTTCGACGCTGCTTGACTTTGTACCTACGTACAGGATGTAGGCTCATGGGCCTAAGGAGGCAGGCCTATGGCACGCAAACGACGAGTCGAGGTGTTCAGCGCGAGATGCGCTCTCTGTGGGGAGACGGTCGCGATGGTACGCCGGATCGCGTGCGGTTCGTGCGAAGTCGAGGTGCACGACATGCGCGACCCGGCGGTCGCCGCGCGCGCAAAGAGCCTCGGCGTTCGCACGGTCCCCGCAGTCGTGATTGACGGTGTCAGCAATCATGTGAATCTCCCCCTTTAGTCATCATTTGAAATTCCCCCCTCCGAACCACCGGAGGACGGGAGCATGGAAGCGGAACAGGATCGGGTAGTTTCTCTGCCGGCCGAAGCAGGGCCGGCGGAGGAGCGGATGCTACGGGAGGACCTGGTGGGGGAGATGGTGGCGCGAGAAGAGCGCGGCGAAGGGGTGAAGCGGATTGCGCGCGAACTCGGAATCGATCGCAAGACGGTGAAGCGCTGGCTCATGCTCGGCGATTGGCAACCGCGGAGAGTCCGGCAACTGCCCCGTCCGATCGATCGCTTCGCCGAGTTCATCGAGCAGCGGGTGGTGGAGGTCGGCTGGAACGGAGTGGTGCTGCACCGCGAACTGGTCGGCCTGGGGTTCACCGGGACCTACCAGCAGGTCCAGCGCTATCTGAAGCCATTGCGCGCCAAGCGCAGATGGTCGCAACTGGCGACAGTGCGCTTCGAGACCGAGCCCGGCGAGCAGGCCCAGGTCGATTACGGCCAGCTCCGGGTCTGGATCGG
>Ga0070740_10001705_pt1 | contig 28774 bp, 27 predicted proteins | sample Coa_R2_FD_67286 | JGI IMG/M metagenome (GOLD analysis project Ga0070740, IMG submission 67286) | Surface soil microbial communities from Centralia Pennsylvania, which are recovering from an underground coalmine fire - Coalmine... | ecosystem: Environmental > Terrestrial > Soil > Unclassified ...
AGATGGCCAGAGGGGAGAAAAAAGACGGCCTTCCCGGGCGAACAGGAGCCTTCCCGGGCAGCCGTTAAAATACAAGAAGTAATGAGGTAGTCATGCAGCAATTCCGCCCGCTTCCGAGATTCGACACGATTGAAGAGGCAGAGCCGGTTGAAACGCCGCCCACAGCCACGACTGATCCAATCCCAACCATCCATACGACCGATCCAATCCCTGTCCCGCGCGCGCGCACCACCGCGCGCATCCCGATCGTTTTGCTCAGCGGCCCCCATCCCACGCCCGATACCGGTCAACTTGCTGCTCTTTTCCAGAAAACCGTCTCTACAGGCAAGCACGCAACGCTGACCACGCCTTTGAAGGTTCCCACCGGCACCACGCGTCAACGCCCGGTTGTCATCCCCGGCGCTCGCAAGCGCAGGAAACGCGCCAGGTCTCCCCGGCGTCTCAACCCGCGCCTGCGTCAACTGGTGGTGCTTATCTTAACGGTGGCTATTCTGTCCGTCACTCTGACCACCCTGGTTCCGCTCTCTGACAACCAGGGCGGATTCTTCTCTGCGTTGGGAAACTGGTTTCACTCTGCTCAGATGGACTGGCAGATTCAGGCGCACCAGAGCGGTCTGGACGCGCCAGCGTCCCTGAACGGTCCCGGTCTGCCCTATATGGCGATTCCTAACAGCCAGTATGTGCCGATTGCCGAGCGCGATGCCGTCGAGGCCGGCATATCGCCGGTTTACTTTGTGCGCCAGATCAACCAGGAGAGCGGCTTTAATCCGAGCGCCGTCTCCGTCACGAACGCCGAAGGGATTGCCCAGTTTGAGCCATACACCGCAGCCGGCCTGGGCATCAATCCCTGGGACCCGATTCAGGCCCTGCGCGCCGCCGCACAACTGATGGCCCGCTACTACCACCAGTACGGCAACTACGCCAAAGCGCTGGGCGCTTATAATGCCGGCCCCGGCGCAGTCCAGAGCGCCTCCTACGCCTGCGGCATGAACTGGCTCAACTGCATGCCGGGGCAGACGCAGGATTATGTCTATCGCATTATGGGGATTTAAGCTCCGTTATCGTAGCAGGTCTGATCCTTTGTCTACCAACGACAAAGGAAAGATGGTAATATTAAAAGAGCAACTGTTTTATGATGGTATTGTTGTTTTTGTCTTCTCCATTGGAGAGAGAACCCGACTACTGACCTGGGGGTACGAAGGAATGAGACTAAAGGTAGTGTTAGAACCTAGCGACGAAGGTGGATATACAGTTTATGTGCCTTCCCTCCCTGGCTGCATTAGCGAAGGTGAAACAGTTCAGGAAGCAATGAAGAATATTCGTGAGGCCATTCGACTCTACCTGGAACCAATAGATGATGATCTGGTTCTAGACGAACGTGCTGAGGTGGAAGAAGTTGAAATATGAGCAAGGTACCCAGTTTATCGTATATTGAGATCATTCATGCTCCTAAACGAGATGGTTGGACTGTGGTACGCCAGGAGGGGAGTCATATTCGCCTGGTAAAACATACCCGTGATACCTCTTTCAAAATTACGATTCCCGCACATAAACCTGTGAAACGCAGCACGCTTGCGCATATATTAAAACAAGCTCATTTAAGCGTAGATGAGTTCCTCGACTTATTGTGAGCTGATAAAGGCAGCAGTATGGCATCGCAGATACGCACACGGCTTCATAAGGACATCCTCTGGCTGATTCTGGATAGGCCGCCGCTCAACATCCTCTCGATCGAGATGCTGGATCAACTGAGCGCGGCCATGCGCGGTGCGCTGGCGCAGGAACCGCGTTTGATCGTGCTGATGGGGGCAGGCGAGCGGGCTTTCTCCGCCGGCGTGGACGTGCGCGACCACCTGGACGGACGCGAGAAAGAGATGCTGCGCGCGGTGGCCGACAATTGCGCAGCCTTTGCGGAATTGCGCGCGCATGGAATCGCCACGGCGGCGTTGGTGAAGGGCGTCGCCCTGGGCGGTGGCTGCGAGCTGGCCGCGCTCTGCGATACCGTACTGGCCCACGAAAACGCGACGTTCGGCCTGCCGGAGATCGGCCTGGGCGTTTTCCCGCCGGTCGCTGCAGCCTATTTTCCGGCCCTGCTGGGCGCTCAGACGACGATGCGCCTGGTTCTCACTGGAGAGACGATCAGCGCGCGCGAAGCCCTGCGCCTGGGACTTGTCCACCAGGTTCTGCCGGCTCGCCGCTTCCTCTCCGACGCCGAGGAACTGCTGGTGATGCTCGCCGCTGTTGGTTGCGCCTGAGGGATTGTACGAGTCCGCCCCGAAAAATTTCTCTGCTTCCCGTTGATTCGTGGTGAAAGATAGAAGGACGTGCTCTGCCAGGAACTTTTGGCCGGAGAACAGCGTTTTTTCTATGCGAAGGTTTTTCGCTTGCCTTATCAAATTTTTTCGTAGAGAGATAGATAAAGGAGTTGTACATGATGTCTGGAGATAGCGGGAGCGCAAAACGCCGCCGGGCGCTGCCACTTGTGGGCGGCCTGGTGCTGGTATTCGTCTTTATCCTCGCGGCGTGCGGCACGAACACCACAACCGGCTCGCCAGCCGGGAGCGGGGGAGTTACTCCGACCCCGACCGCCACGCAGAGCCAGGGGAGCGCGAATGGCTGCCCAAGCAGCGCGGTCGTCACCACGCCGCGAGCGCCGGCAGGCGTTGTCCTGACCAGTAACAATAGCGGCAACACCATTAATGTGGCCAGGGGCGAGACTATCGAGGTCGATTTGCCGCTCGGCCATGCCTGGTCGGGACCGGCAAACCTCTCACCGAATCTGCTGGCCATGCAAACTCCCGCCGGCTACGAGTCCTCCACTGCCAAAGCCTGCGTCTGGCGCTTCACCGCCACAGGTACGGGCATCGCCCATCTCTCCTTCGCGGGCCGGGCCATTTGTAAAAAGGGCCAGCCCTGCCCGATGTACGTCATGGCGGTAGTCTTTACCCTCGATATCAAATAGCGCCTGAGCTCTGTCTATGGCATGGATGAAGCGGCGGCCCCGGCACAGCTCCATCCATGCCGTACATTACCTGCCGGCCCGCCTCGAAATCAACTTTCCCCATTCCCATCATCGCTAGATTTCTCTGTACCGTTTGATTTGGCGCGGCTGGACGAAGTGCGCCTGCGGGTAGGAGCCGGGCGCGCGGTTGAGGACGTATTCGTGCGCGGGCGCCGGGTGGTCGATTTGCGCGTGGGCTGCTTTGGACCTTCGACGGGGATATGTTTGGGAGCGTCCTCCTGACCCGTCTCTGGACCGCCGCGCTGCTCATCCGCCGACTGGAGATCAACGAGGAGCACCTCCTCGACCGCCGACTCCTCCGCCTCAGTATCAACCAGGTCGCGCGTGGCGTTCTCGTCGGGCTGAGAGAAATCTTCCCTTGCCAGCATCTCCTCCATCTCAAGCTCACCTATCGTGACCGTCTCATTCGCATCAAACGAGGACTGTTCTGAGGCCGCCTCGTTGACCGCCTTCTCGACCGCCGCCTCCGTTTCCGCGAGGTCGTTCAGCGCCTCCTCGACCTCCTCGACCAGCGCCTCCTCGCTAGCCTCAGCGGCGGCCTCCTCGACCGCCTCCTCAACCAGTGCTTCCGCAAGCTCCTCCGCCGCAATCTCGCTTGCCACCTCTTCAAGTGCCTCCTCGGCAAGTTCCTCCGCGATCAACTCGCTGACCACCTCCTCAGCGACCTCCTGGGCCTCGGCTGATGCCTCCATGCTGGCCTGAAAGGCACGGCGGGCGGAGCGGACCTCTTCCAGCTTCTCCTCGCACGTCTGCAGGAACGTCTGCTGTTCTTGCAGATTGCGCGTGGCTTTGGCGAGTTTCTCTTCGGCCTTCTTGAGGTCGCGCCGGGCCTGCTCAAGCGCCTGCATCGCCCTGGCTTCGCGCCGGGCATATTTTTTTAACTTCTTCCTCGCTTCGTCAGGGGATGGTGCGCCGGTCTGGTTATTCTTCTCCATAATTTTTCCCTCGTCTGATACACCTGCTCGGTGCAGCTTATCTGTGTAGTATAGCATGCTGTCATATTCAACATGCTCGCCCGGCCACGCTTTTGGGAAAACTGGCCGGGCGCCAGGGCAAGTGCGACACTTTATTATACACGCTGACGCGCAGAGAGGGAGAGCCGAATCGACCGGCGGAGATTACAGACGCAAAAGCTTGATGTGCTCATCCAGGTCTTTCACCGCCGCAAGCTCCGACCAGGGATCGAGGTCGCGGCGCAGCGCGAGCAGGCGCTGGAAGCTGGTATGGGATTGCCGCCTCTGGATAAATTCCAGCGATGCCCCGGCATATCGACACGCCTCCTCCAGTTCTTTTTGCTGGGCCAGCGTCCAGGCAAAATCGATCAGATTATTTGCCCTGGGTCTCGTCGCGATTGCCGTGCGCAACACCCGTTGCGCCTGTTCGAGCAGAAGGTGACTCTGCGGATCGCCTGAATCATAGAGCCGCTTGAGGCAGGCGCCCTTATAGCCATTGAACAGGGAATCGTCGAACGTGTGGAAGAGGGCATAGCGATTCGGGTGAAGGCTCGCAGATTCCATTTTTTCGGCCTGGGAAAGCGCCTGGAAGCAGGCGTCCTTATTATGCAGGAGGGCCTGGATCTCCGCTTCAATAGAGGCCAGCCAGGACTGCAAGACGACATCGTGACCTTTGTTGGCCAGGGCGCGGCCTTTCTGAGCGTAGATCAGTGCCTGTTGAGGCTGGTCGCTATAGGTCCAAGAGAAGGTCATCCATCCCAGGACAAGCGCCTGCAAGTCATCATTTTGCGCCTGCCGGGCGGCGTCCAGGGCCAGTTTATAGCAACGGCGCGCCTGGGCGTGCTGGCCCAGATCGTAGACAAGCGTGCCCATCAGGAGGGCCGCGTGGGTGGCTATGAGGCAGAGCCGGTCGCGGATATCTGGAAGCAAGGAGCTTTCGAGCAGCGAGGTGACTTTGTAGAGATACTCCTCTACCGAGGCCAGCAGGTCGCGATTGCCGGACTGTGATCGGTATTGCCAGTACAGGGTCAGCCGTTGCTCGAGGCCATCCAGGGCTACAGCATCGACGTGCGAGGGCTTCCTCAAAGCATGGGTCAGGCGCAGAAGTAAATCAGCATGAGTTCCAAAGGGGTCCAGAGTGAGAAATGACGCGCCGGCCAGGCTCAGAGCGTTCTGCAAGAAGGAGCGTCTCTGGAGATCCTGGGGTTGACGTGCTGAGGATAAAGCCTCCTGGCTGACGGGCTGCGCTTCTCCCGGCTCATGGGCAGGCACAGGGAGGGCGAGGAGCGACTCTGACGAAGGATGGCGCAACTGCTGCGCAAGCTCTTCGAGAGTGGACGAGAACGGCAGCCCCTCATCCTTTTCTACCAGCGCCCGCGCGTCCAGGTAGCAGCGCCAGGCGAGGTGGGGCAATCCTTGCCGGTGATAGAGGCGCATCAACTGCTCCAGAACCTCCTCAGCCGAGGGATTTTCGGCCAGCAGCGCATTGTACATCTCTTCGGCCTGCCCGAACTGTCCCAGGCGCGCGCAGACCTCAGCCAATTGCATGCGGCAGCGATAGTCTTTCCTGGCCAGGTCGGCCCGCCGGCCATAGCACCAGACGTGCTCCTCCTGAGCAAGGAATGGACCACGCGCGAAGTACGTTGCAGCCTCCTGAAGCGTCTCCCGCAGCAGTGGCAGATCATCGGACAGCAACTCGGCCTTCTGCAAAAGCGCCTCGCAGGCATCGACATCGGTCCAGATGAGCGCCTGGTCCGCCAGCTCATACCCGGTATTGCCGCGCGAACCTACCTTTTTGAGCAGGTTGCCCTGGTCCCGCAGGGCCAGGTGGAGATGATAGACGGCATTATTCAAGAGCTTACACAGCGAGGCATCGCTTTCGGCGCTCGGCCAGATGCGAGCTAGCAATATCCCTCGCTCCGCCGCGCGCTGCGGCGAACAGAGGAGAACTTTGAGCAAACAACGAGCGTAGGAACAATGGCCCCACTCTTCAGCGGAAATCTCTCGCCAGGCGTCACTCCCCTGGCGAAGCTGTACAGAGAAACGACCAAACAGATAGACGCGTACCTGAACCGTAACATCTTGTGCAATATTCATCTGCATGCTCCCCTTGCTATTCCTGATAACGATATCGCTGCATTTATCTGCATGAAGTGAGTATACCACATTATGCAAAAAATAAAAAGACCCCATGTAGTGATCTATAAAGTGATGTTTCCATGACAAACATAGGGTATACTTTCTCTGGTTGCACACATCGCTTTCTAAAAAAGAATGGGTATAACACATAATTCTTTGAAAGGTGGTCTTATGTCAGAGAGTGAAGTAGCGCGAACGCGGGCACAGATCGAGCGTGAGTGCGAGGCGCTACACCTGCTTACGCAGGGTTTTGCCGCTGTGGCAAGCCATGAGACAATTACCGGCCATTATCAGCGCCTGGGTGAGTACCAGGCGCGGCTTGAGCAAGTGGTAGGTAGTGAAGAGGCGATGCAAGTGCTCTGTGAAATTTATAATAAGTATGTGTAGTGAGGTAACGAAGAAGTGTTAAACGCCGTACCAGATCCTGAGCCTTTTTTGCCGCTATACGCGACGCAGAGCGAGATCGACACGTTGCAGGAGGCGATCCGTTTCTTGCAGCAGTCATTGAAGCGCGAACCCGAATATAGCAACCAGCGCATGCGCCTGCTCTATCGCCTGGAGCGCGTGCAGGTGAGCCTGACCTGGCAGCTCCAGGAATTGCGCCTGCTCCTCACGCTGGTCCACGAACAGAGGCCACTTGTTTCGCAGATACACCATCTGCTGCATAGCCAGAATGCGGTGCAGCAGTTCTATCTGCTCGCATGCCAGAGCAAGGACGGGGAGACCATTCAATGGGCCGAGCAAGAGATGCAGGCCAACCAGCGCTGGTTCGCACGCTGTGGCTTTGCCCTGCGTTTCGCGGAGTGTCTTCAGCAATGGGTGATTACAGAAGGGGAGGCGCAGAATGTACTGGCGTAAACCGACGCTGCAAAAGCTCAGGAGGCACCATGCGATCCCGGTGCGTGCGCTGGCACTGCTCGCGGGCGTGCCTCAGCGGGTAGTCTACCTGGCCGAGATCGGCGCGGTGGTCAGCCGGGACGAGGCGGTGCGCGTTCTGCATGCTATCTCACATCTGCTGGGCCGCCCGGTAACGTTTCACGAAGTATACATAAATGTGCGCTGTGCCGATCAGGAGACGCAACCCCTGCCAGTCGCGCGCCGCAGTCGCATAGAGAGATGGAGGCGGGCAGCACACGTCCAGGGAGCGAGCGAACATGGCAAACAGACAGCATAGAACGCGCCAGGCAACCCGTTCTCCCCAGGGCAACGCGGCGGGCGGGCAGGTCGAGGAGCTGGTGCTTCCCCATCTGTTGCTCGCTCCCAACGACTTGCGCGCCCTGCACAGCGCCATCAGCGGCTATCTCTCCTACCTGCTGCGCCTGCCGGGTTGCGATCAGGGCACGACGCTGGTACTGGAAAGCCTTCAGCGCCGCCTGGCTGGTCTGCTCGTCCACGCCGAGCAATTCAAAAACACGCCCATCATGCTCAGCCAGGCTGAAGTTGCAATCATGCGCGAGGCGCTGCTTGGCTTCTGCATCCTGCTGCCGATGTTCGCCCGCGACACGCCCGACATCTGTGCCGAACTGGTCGCCGGGCTGATGCATCTCTACGAACGCCTGGGAGAGATGCAGCGAAACTGGCTTTAAGGGTTGGTGAAGATCCAGGAGCTTTCTCTTTCTCGCTGGGAGGAGAAAGCCCCGGGCAAAGGGGCATTTGCACCGGCATCTGAAAGCGTGTTAAGATGGGCTAAAGCCTCTCTTTCAAGGTAGGATGTGCATGGAATTAAATGACACCACAGATTATCAACGTTGTTTTGTCTGCGGGCAGCGCAACCCGTATGGCCTGCACCTGGTCTTTCGCCAGGAGGAGCAGTCGATTGTGGCGGATTTTCAGCCGCGCGAGGAGCACCAGGGCTTTCCGGGTGTTCTTCACGGGGGGATCGTCGCGGCGGTCCTCGATGAGGCGCTTGGGCGCACCTCGCTGCTGGGAGCGCACCCTGAATGGACTATGACGGGCAAGCTGGAGATACGCTATCGTCACTATGTGCCATATGGGCCGCTTTTGCGCGTGCGGGCTACACTGGAAAGCGAGCGCCGGCGCATGCTCCAGGCAAAAGGGGTTCTGACGCTGGCCGAGGATGAGCAAACAACCCTGGCCGAGGCTAGCGGTATCTTCCTGCCCCTGCCAGAGCATGTGACCGATGAAATTATGCGCGGCTTTCCCGGCCTGCGAAATTTTCTACGGAGATAATAGTAGAGCGGGTTCATTCTGTCGGAATCGTAAATGGAGCGGGCATAAGGGCCGCTCCATTTACGATCAAGGGTTTCTATATATTTTGCTGTAGATCGCTCTCGCTGGGAGAGATATCCTGCGCCATCGGATCTTGCGTTGGCTCATCTGGAGAGATGGTCAGCGGAGTAGTCTTGGGCGTCACCGGATGCGGAGGCGCCTCCACGCCGGTTTCGCGCAGAATCGCCTGGAGCTGCGCGGCGTCGATGGTCTCCTGGCGGCGAAGCTCCTGAGCGATGCGCTCGAGGGTGGCGCGATGAGTCTCCATGATCTCAACCGTTTGTGCGTAGCAGGTGCGCACAATGCGATCGACCTCCTCATCGATCAGCTCTGCCGTCTCCTCGCTGTAGTCTGTGGGGGCGCCGGTATCGCCACCGCCCATGAAGGGACTCTGGCGCTCGCTGAAGGAGATGGTGCCCAGGCGCTCGCTCATGCCCCAACGTGTGACCATCTGGCGCGCCAGCATGGTGACGCGTTGCAGATCGTTCTCCGCGCCGGTGGTGATGCGACCAATCGCTACCTGCTCGGCGGCGCGCCCCCCCAATGCATAGACGATCTGTGACAGCAGGTACTCTTTGGAGTAGTTATAGCGATCGTCGAGCGGCGTAGCCATCGTCACGCCCAGGGCCTGGCCGCGCGGCACAATCGTGACCTTTGTGATTGGATCGCCGTGTTCTGAGAGCAGGCCGGCCAGGGCGTGCCCGCCTTCGTGGTAGGCCACAACGTTCAGATCTTCCTCGCTCAGGACCAACGGACGCTCGGCGCCCAGCAGGATCTTATCGAGCGCCTCCATAAAGCACTGCTGATTCACGCGGTCCAGATTGCGCCGGGCGGCCAGCAGCGCAGCCTCGTTCACCAGATTTGCCAGGTCAGCGCCGACCATGCCCGGTGTGGAGCGGGCGACCGTCACCAGGTCCACATCGGGACCGAGCGGGACGTTGCGCGCATGGATTTTCAGGATAGCCAGGCGCCCATTCCAGTCGGGCCGATCGACGGTCACGCGCCGATCGAAGCGACCGGGACGCAGCAGGGCCACGTCCAGTCCATCGGGCCGGTTAGTCGCGGCAATTACCACCACCGCCTGGCGATTATCGAAGCCGTCCATCTCGACAAGCAACTGATTCAGCGTCTGCTCGCGCTCGTCGTTGGTGTTAATACTCGCGCCGCGCTGGCGGCCCACCGCATCGATCTCATCGATAAAGATGATGCTCGGCGATGCCTTCTTGGCCTGCTCAAAGAGGTCGCGCACGCGGCTGGCGCCCACGCCCACCAGCACCTCCACAAATTCCGAGCCAGACATCGAGAAGAAAGGCACGCCGGCCTCTCCGGCCACCGCGCGCGCCAGCAAGGTCTTGCCGGTGCCCGGAGGCCCCACCAGCAGCACGCCGCGCGGGATCTTGCCGCCCAGGCGCTGGAACTTCTGCGGCGTCTTCAGAAACTCAACCACCTCTTGCAGCTCGTACTTCGATTCGTCCACCCCCGCGACATCGGCGAACGTCGTGCTGGGCCGATCTTCAAGGATCAGCTTGGCGCGGCTCTTGCCGAAGCTAAAGATGCCTTGCTGACCCTGCGTGGCGCGGCGGGTGAGGAAGAAGAAGATGCCGATCAGAAAGGCCCAGGGCAGGAGGGTAAACAGCAGATTCACCCAGAAGCTATTGTCGGTTGGCTGCTGGCTGATCACCGTCGTCTGGGCGGCGCAGGTCGGCGTCTTGCTGGTCAGCGCAGTCACCAGGCCGGGATCGCCGTTGGGCATCTGCACCACGTGATATTTGGTCTGGCCGTTAATGGGCGAGCAGAGGTCGCCCGTAATGTCGGTCGAGCCGATAATCGTGGCGGATTTGATATTGCCGCGATCGATCTGCTGATAAAAATCGCTATACTGTAACTCCGCGCGTGACGGCTGGTTATTGCTGCTGTTTGCGTTATTAAAAAACTGAAACAGATAGACGCCCAGCATCAGAATCACGATGACCAGCAGCCAGCGATTGAGCGAAGATGAATTGCGCTGTGGAGGCTGGCCGTTTGGTCCCTGGTTCTGGCCCAGGTTCGGACGCATCTGATTCTGCTGACGCGGACCGGGCGCGTTGCTATTATTATTTTGCAGCCGGAAAATACTCCTGGCCGGTACGTTCTCCATAGAAAAGCCCCTTGCTCTCTGAACCGGCCGTGCGTGGCGCGATTCTCAAGTGGTTTGTCCCCTGCCACGCACCCATGACAAGCGCGGGCCAGAGCGGAATGATATCTCGTACTATTATATCCTATACATGCCCTCGAATGCACGCTTATTGTCTCTACGATCGGGCTATCAAAAAGTTAGGAGAACTGGGAAAAGTGACATTCATACTATACTGACCAGAACCTGGCAGAAGTCGAGCCCCCCCTCGTCGAACTTCTCTTCCACAGCCAGCCCTCGATTCGCAAACGCCTGCGCCTGCGGACGGGTTCGCGGGGAGAAGCGGTAGCTTAGACCACCCAGCCGCCGGTCAGCCATTGCAGAAGCAGGAAAGCCAGGAGCGATAGGCTGAGCGTCAGGTAGTACATGTTCCAGTTGCGCTTCGCGCCAATGATAGCGGCCAGAACGACAAAGGCAGGGAAGACCTCCAGCATATAGCGCGAAAGCCCGGCCGTCGTATAAGCGCCACCATCGGGGAAAAGCAGGCTGAACAGATAAATCGCGCTGGCGCAGAGAATATATCCCCAGTGCTCCCTGGAAAATCTCCAGGGTCCTACCCAGCCGAGTACCAGCAGGGCCAGAACGAAAAGAACAGAACCAAAATCAAACGCTGTATGCAGAGAAATAAAGCTGAAGACGGGGTTGTGCAAGAGCGTACTCACACTCCTTGCAAAAACCGTCCAGGGACCATGCAACGTTCGTCCCCATCCGCCAGCGACCTGAGCATGCGAGAAGGCGAGCGGATCGTGAAATTGCAGATAGCAGTAGAGTGAATAGATGGCGATCCCTGCAAAAATGCCCAGACCCGCCAGCACATCAAGACGGATGCTTCTCCACTGAAAGCTATGCTGGCGCGCGTACTCGTAGCAGAAAGGAATAATCAGAACAAGGGCGCTGGAACGAGTGAGGGTTGCAGCCAGCCCGGCCAGTCCGGCCAGCCACCAGCGACCGCGTCGCATTTGATAGAAACTGAGCAGAGCGAACAGGAGAAACAGAGACTCATTATAGGCGGCTACCAAAAAGAAAGCCGTAGGAAAAACCGCCAGATAGAAAACTGCGCGCCAGGCCCGATCCGCGTCGAAGTCTTCGGCGACCAGGCGATAGAGAACCATAAACACGCCGAGTGTCGCCAGGTTCGAGATAAGCAATCCGGCGATAAAGGGATCGCGTACCACAACTGCCAGGCCACGTTCCAGGAGCGGGAAGAGCGGAAAAAAAGCGGTCTGCCACAAATGCTGATAGCCATTCGTCGCAATAGCAACATAGTGTCCGCTATCCCACCTATCCCAGGAATGCCAGAACGTGCTAATATGCAAACTTATGCCGGAAAAGTTTGGTAAAGTAAAGAGAGGGGCAAGATATGTGAGCAGAGCAAAAGCGATATGGGTGAGCAAATAGATAGGCCAGATTTGTTTGAAACTTTCCAGCCACCTGGAGGCAGAACTTTTAGCTGTGGTAATCGTGTCTGTAGATGTTATTCCTTCGATAGTACTAGCCGTTTTTACAGTGTCTTCATCCAGAATTGACTGTTCCATACAGTTCCCTCTTGTGACGTACTTGGGTTCATCGATACTCATAGGATAAAACGCGTTCTCCTCTAAGGGGTAACAGCAGAGGTTCTTTTCGGGAAGGAAGCGTCTGTTTTCTTTCACAATTCGGGCCTATCTGTTTCTCAGATTCTGTGCTTCACACAGAAAAGACTTTCGGAACGCACACGTACTCTAAGGCTAGATTGCAGAGAAAATGTGTGATACACTCTCAACGGATCAGCGTGCAGTCTCTTATTCATCCTATGAAATATTACAGGTGACACAAAGAAAAGTATGGAGGCTGGCTTATGGCAAATCAAGGGGACGATCTCATCGGGCAACAATTCGGCAATTATCGTCTCGTCAGTTTGTTAGGGCAGGGTGGCTTCGCGGATGTCTATCTCGGCGAACATGTGCATCTGAGAACCCAGGCAGCCATCAAAATACTGCGCACGCGGCTGACCAGCGATGATCGCGAGAAGTTTCTGACCGAGGCTCGAACGATTGCACACCTGGAGCATCCGAACATTATTCGGGTGTGGGATTTCGGGGTCGAGAATGGTCTGCCGTACCTTGTGATGGCGCGCGCGTTCAACGGGACGTTGCGCCAGCGCTATCCCAAAGGCTCCCGGCTCACGCCCGAAGAAATTATCCCTTATGTGAAACAGGTCGCGGACGCGCTGCACTATGCTCATGGGCAGCGCGTGGTTCACCGGGATGTCAAGCCGGAAAATATGCTACTGGGGAAAAATCAGGAGGTGCTGCTCAGCGATTTTGGCATCGCTTTTGTGACGCAAAGCTCCCGCTATCAAAACACCCAGGACGTTGTGGGCACGGTGGCCTATATGGCACCTGAGCAATTGCAGGGCAAACCTTCGCCGGCCAGCGATCAGTACGCGCTGGGCATCGTGGTCTATGAATGGCTGTGCGGCGAGCGCCCTTTCCAGGGCTCGTTCCTGGAAATCTTTGGCCAACATATGTCTGTGCCGCCTCCCTCGCTCTGTGAACGCAATCCCGCCGTGCCACCTGCGGTAGAGCAGGCGCTCTTTGTCGCGCTGGCCAAGAATCCCCAGGAGCGTTTTGTCAACATCAAAGCCTTCGCCAATGCCCTGGAGAACGCCCTGGCTGATATGGATGCCTCAACATTCGTGCGGCCCCTCCAGCAGCCCACGCCCGCCCCCGGCTCTCTCTCCGCGCCGCCGGCGGTTTCCAGTATCTCCACCTTCGTAAACGCGCCTCAGCAGACGCCAGCGCCCAGCGTGACTCCGCCCCCCGCGCCGTCTGGCATCTCCAATATCGATACAGATGCCTCTACCTTTGTAAACACGCCTCAACAGCCTTCTCCCGGTCCTGCCTTCACTCCACCACCTCCAGCGCCTGGTTTTCCGGGCAGCGGACCGTCCCACCCACCTATCGGGAATCAAGCGCCGCCATCTGTGCCTGTTCAGAACAATCCGGCGCAAGCTCCCATGCCCCAACCGGGAACCTATGCCCGGCCTGTGAGCGCAGCGCCAGCGCAAAAATCTGCTCTCAGCACTGTGATCAAAGTGCTCAGCATCGTTCTGGTGATCGCTGTCGTCGCTGTAGGTGCGTTTGTTGGCGTTTCCATCTTCCGTCAGCGCAGCGGAAATACCGGTTTGTCCCCTTTTACCTCGCAGGGTGCGCCCGGCCAGACGGCTACCTCGTCAGCCGCAAACGCCGCCTCGCCCGGTTCTACGGCCCCGTCAGATCTCACACCGGCTCCTACCCAGGCGTCGTCCACGCCTCTGACCGTAAGCAATCCGGCGCTTCCGCTCGCCATCAAGTGTGTGAGTTGCAACTATCCCGGCCTCGCGATATCGCTGACAAACGTTCTCGCAAACGCGGCGAATAGCACCACGCTCTGGGACTTTACGATTGCCAACAATGGGGCCAGCCAGTGCAGTAACATCTCCTTTCGCAATTTCCAACTTGAGGACCAAAACGGCACGCAGTATGAGAGCAGCGGACAGGTCAGCGATAACTGGTCGCTCAACGCAGGAACCTCCACGACCGAAAGTCCAACCCTGGCTTTAATTCCGCGCGCGGGCGCTATCTATACGCTCAACATCACCCTCTCGGCTAATTGTACAAATGGCGATAATATCTATCAAACTGAGAATCTGCAATTTGCCGCCGGGGCGCTGACAGGCAACGGGACTGATACATCCCTGACGACCTTGATTCCCAAAACCCCGGGACTCCCATTGGTAATTTCGTGCGTGCAGTGCAATTATCCCAAGCTGGCTCTGGCGCTGGCAAGCATCAGCGCCAACTCTTCCGGCAGCATCACGGTATGGCATTTCATCATTGCCAACAATGGGGCAAGCGCGTGCAGCAGGATCTCCTTTAGCAATTTTCAGTTTGAAGACCCGAACGGCACGCAATATCAGGCCAGCGGGCAGGTCAACGATAACTGGGCGCTCAATGCCGGCACGCAGGTGGAGGAGAGCCCGACCCTCGCGCTCATTCCTCAGAGCGGCGTGACCTACACGCTCAATATCTCGCTCTCCGCCGATTGCACCAACGGGACAAATGTCTACCAGACGGAGAATGTTCAGTTCTGATTTCAGAGCGATAACGTTAGTAATAGCCCGTAGGCCAGAGGATATATTATGATGCATAGGATGGAAAATCGCGTTTCACGCGATTTTCCATCCTATGCATCATAATATGAAGCACCTATTAAGCCTCAGCATCAACCTCGTTTACCAGGTCAAGAAACTGCCCCAGCGTGTTGAGGCGGTCGTTGAGCGTCTGGCCGATGGGAGAGACGTTGAGCGTGGTTACGCCGGCCTGTCGATGAACGCGCAGGCGTTCGCGGACCATCTCTCGCGTACCGATCAGATTGGTTTTGAGCACCAACTCGTCTGGGATGAGCGCGATGGCGGCCTGGCGCTGTCCACCGAGCCAGAGGTCCTGAACCTGGTGCGCCAGTTCTGTGTAGCCCGCGCGCTGGTAGACCTCGTTGTAGAAGTTGTGCTTGCGCGATCCCATTGCGCCGATGTAGAAGGCCAGGGGAACCTTGAGCGTGGCCATCAGAGGCTCCAGGTTATCGGAGAAGCACACGGCCCCGGCATGCACCATCAGATCCAGGTCGCCCAGAGAGCGTCCGGCTTTGCTGGCCCCGGCCTCGATCGAGTCGAAGAAGATACGAGCGTGTTCGGGGATGAACGACGTGCCCACCCAGCCGTCGGCGAGTTCGCCGGTCAATTCGAGATTTTTGGGTCCCAGGGTAGCGAGATAAATAGGTAAGCTCGGGCGCGGCTGCGAATCGGGGATCAGCGCCTTGCCCTCGCCGCCGGGCAGCGGCAATTGATAGATCTCGCCTGTATAGCTCAGGCGCTCGCCGCGCGCGATCTTGCGCACAATCTCGATCGTCTCGCGTGTGCGCTGCAGGGGACGGGCGAAGCGCACGCCGTGCCAGCCCTCCATCACCTGGGGACCGCTCACGCCCAGGCCGAGGAGGAAGCGATCGTGGGAGAGGGCGGCCATGCTCAGCGCCGTCATCGCAACCATCGCGGGCGTGCGCGCTCCGATCTGCATGATGCCCGTTCCCAGGCGAATCCGGCTGGTCTTCGCCGCAAGATAGGCCAGGGGAGTAACCGCGTCATAGCCCCAGGCTTCAGCCGACCAGGCGCTATCAACGCCGAGGCGTTCAGCTTCAATTACGTAGGTGACTTGATTCTCCAACTGAATATCGTTGATGTCAGAGGCATACGGGGCCCCGAGGCCGATAGCTACTTTCATAGTGCCTTCCTTCTTGCTTGAAATATGGGCCACGACGGTCGTCGGCGAAGCCTGACGCCGGCAGGGAAGAAAATCGACCATCGGGCTCCTCTCTCGGTGGTCTGGCGCGCCTGCGGCGCTTGACCGGTCAAGACCCCTCCATTGTATCGCGCGGAGAGAAGATTTCGCTATGGTATTTCGTTCTGATCGGTCGGTTTGCGGGACCAGCGGGTCGCGGGCGCGCGGCTGCTGTAGAACACGCCTCGCTCGGCGAGTTTCACATAGAGCCAGAGGCAGAACCAGAGCCAGAGGCCCTCGATCAGGTACGCGCCCAACACATCGCTGGCCCAGTGGTCCCCCAGGTAGATGCGCGAGGGGCCAACCAGCACCACGAATAGCCCGGAGATAATCAGCAGCAGCACTCTCCACCAGCGCCAGCTACTGAATAGCACGATGCTAAAGGTGAAGAGCAGGCCCCAGTAGGCCATATAGGACATGACATGCCCGCTGGGAAAGCTATTGCCCGACGCGTGCTGCAGAACGCTGACCAGCGGGGCCGCCGGGCGCGGACGCGCAATGATCAGCTTGATTGCCAGATTGAGCAATGAACTGGTCAGGCATACAAAAGCGATGGTGAGAGCCTCCAGACGCAGGCGCACAAGCCAGAACGCGAGGACGGTGAGGATGATCAGTCCGGTAAAGAGCCAGGCGGCGCTGCCCAGGAAGCTCACCGCGAACATGAGGGTCCGCAGCCAGGGCGCTTGATTCTCCTGAAACTCCTGCGTCACCCAGACATCCACAGCCAGGACCGGATGGGTATGCACCCAAAAGGCCAGGCCGGCAAACAGCCCCAGCATAATGAGATAGATCATGAGCAAAAATCTCGTCGTGCGTAGAGCATGATACCAGCGCCGGCGAGCGGTCTGCACCTCCTGCTGAACCTGCTTCGCGACCGCTTCGCCGGTGGAGGCGACGGAGGTATGACCGAGCGCGGGGGCATCTCCTCCGGCATGCGGTGCGGTATTCTCCGGCCCGTTATCGGGCGGAACGTTCTCTTCTTTCGGTTGCACAACAACACTCCTGTGAGATATCATCCTGACTGAGGAGAGGCAATATGAGCCAGCCAGGAACACTCTTCCCCGGGACAGTAATATTACTGAGATATTTGTAACACGTTTCACGGCGAGCTACCGTTCACATAAAAACTTTTGTGTAGACAGGCAAACACCATTCAGAAGAGGAGCGGAGAATGTCGGAGATAATCATACGCCCTGCGCGGGCGGAGGATCGCGAGGCTGTGCTGGCCTTTTGCGCGCACACCTGGGAGTGGGGAGACTACATTGAGCACGTGTGGGAATCCTGGCTGAACGATCCCAGCGGCCTGCTGCTGGTTGCGGTGTACGACGGTCGTCCTGTGGGCATTGTGCATACGCGCATGGTCAACGCGACCGATGCCTGGCAGGAGGGAATGCGCGTCGATCCCGCGTATCGCCAGCAGGGGATTGCCCGGCGGCTCAGCCTGGAGGCCGGGGCGGAGGCGATGCGCCAGGGCGCGACGACCGTGCGGCTGATGACCGAATCGACAAATACCGCGTCTATTTACATGGTGGAGCAGGCCCGGTTTCGCCGCGTAGGTGCGTTTGCCCTGCATACCGCCGGTCCGCTGGCGAGTATCCCACCCCACAATGCCGGACTGGATGAGCCGGTCCTGGCCACGCCCGCCGACCTGGACGAAATCATTACCTACCTGAATGCCTCCAATATCTTTCCCCTCGTAGGCGGCCTGTATTACGAAGATTTTATCGGCTATCGCATCTCCGATACGCTGCTGACCGAGAAGATCCAGGCCGGGCAGGTCTACCTCCTGCGCCGCTGGGAGCGCCTCGATGGATTGGCCATCGTCCCGCTCCGCGAGGACTGGCGCGGGAAACATCTCTTTATCGGCTATATCGATGGCACAACCGCCGAAGCGATCGGCCTGATCGCCTATGCGCTGCGCCGGAAAATTGCAGAGCTTAGCCTGGAGCAAGTGGGTGCGGCGGTACCCGATCTGATTATGGTGCGCGATGCGTTCACCGGCGCGGAATATGAGTGGGGCGGGCATATCTTCTATACGTATGAGCGCGGCCTGGTATAAGCGGTGAGATGTTCTCAAGTTCCCTGCTGCGCTTCCCCGACTGATTGCCGCGCAATCGCGTTGATGAACGCGCGGGCGGCCCGTGAGATGGAGCCGACGCGGCGATAAATCAGCGCAAAAATAAATTCTTCCGTGAGGTCGGCGACCGGAAGGAGCGCCAGGTCGGTGCCGACCTGGGTGGGCCGGATCAGGGCGGGAAGCGTCAGGGTCACGCCGATGCCTTGCCTGACCATCTCCTTCAGTCCCTCCACCGATTCAATTTCAATCAATGGCTTCAAGGGAAGCCCGCGCTGGGCAAAGATTCTCCGGGTGATCTGTCCCATCCGCGAGCTTTCGTCCAGCAGCAGAAGCGGCTCGCTCAGAACGTGTTCTAGCGTGATCGCTGGCGTTTTCTCCTGAGCCAGCGGGTGCTGCGCCGAAACGAGCAGGTGTAGCGGCTGGCGAAAGAGTTCTTTGACGATCAGCAATTCGGACTGTAGACGCGGATCGAGGATCAGACCAAGCTCTACCTCTCCCTGCTCGACCAGCGTGATCAAGTCGTCGGTATGGTTCACGCGCACTTTCAACTGCACATGTGGATACTGCCGGTGGAAGATGCTAAAGATCGCCGGTAAAAACGAGGTCGCCAGCGATTCGATGCAGCCGAGGGAGATTGTGCCGTAGTGCCCGCGCTGCATCCCGGCGAGCCACTGCTGGCCCTCCTGCAATTGCTCCATCGCGTTCCTGACATACGATGCGAACTCGCGGCCAGCCGGAGTCAGGGTGACGCGTTTCTTCTTGCGCGTGAACAGCGCAACCTCTAATTCTTTCTCCAGCGCTGCAATCTGGCGACTCAGCGCGGACTGCGCGACCAGGCACAGCTCCGCCGCCTTGCGAAAGTTCTGCGTTTGTGCCGCCGCCAGGAAATAGGTGAGTTGGTGAAATTCCATAGCCTCTCTTCTCGCTCAATGATCTCAAATTGAGATCATTATTATATCAAACAGGTGTTGGACGTATCAACTAACCTCGCTTATACTAGTGATGAAGCGCATACTATCCGTCACGAAAAAACACTCCTGGACAGCAGAGGGAAGAGAAAAAAATCATGACACAGGTTGAACAACTGGCAGCGTTTGTCACACGTGTGACATATGAGGACATGTCGGAGCAGGCGCGGCAACAGCTCAAGATTCGCATCCTCGACGCGCTCGGCTGCGCACTTGGGGCGCTGGAGGGTCCGCCGCTCAAGATGCTGCGTGCTCAGCTTGAGGACTTCGGCGGCAGGCCGCTGGCGACGCTGATCGGCGGGGAAAAGACCGCGCCGGACCGCGCGGCCCTCTACAACTCGGCCCTGGTCCGCTACCTGGACTACAACGACAGCTATCTCGCCCAAAAAGAGACCTGCCATCCCAGCGACAATCTCGGCGCGGTGCTGACCGCCAGCGAGTATGCGCGCAGAAGCGGCAGGGAATTTCTGACCGCCCTGGCGCTGGCCTACCAGGTTCAGTGCCGGCTCTCGGACGTGGCTCCCGTGCGGGCGAAGGGCTTCGATCACACAACCCAGGGGGCCTACGCGGTCGCAGCCGGCGTCGCCAGGGCGCTCGGCCTTGAGCAGAGCAAGGTCGCGCACGCAATCGCCATCAGCGGCACGGCGTACAACGCGCTGCGCGTCACACGGACGGGCCGGCTCTCCAACTGGAAAGGGCTGGCTTATCCTAACACCGCCTTCGGCGCTACCCACGCCGCCTTCCTCGCCATGCGCGGGATTACCGGCCCGCTGGAGGTGTTTGAGGGCAACAAGGGGCTGATGGACGCCATTACCGGTCCTTTTGAACTGGACTGGTCGTGGGAGGATCTTGAGGCGGTGCGGCGCACCAGCGTCAAGAAGTACAACGCCGAATTCCATTCGCAATCCGCGCTGGAGGGCGTGCTGGAACTGCGCGCGGCGCGGCAGATACGTCCTGAAGAGATCGAAAACGTCACCATCGAGATCTTCGATGTCGCGTATCACATCATCGGCGGCGGCGAAGAGGGAGACAAGCAGCAGGTGAGCACCAAAGAAGAGGCCGATCACAGCCTGCCCTACATGGTTGCGGTCGCGCTGCTGGATGGCGAGGTCTCGCCGGCCCAGTACGCGCCCGAACGCATTGTGCGGGAAGATGTGCAGAACTTGCTGCGCAGAGTAACCGTGCGGCCCGACGAAGAACTAAGCAGGCGTTTCCCTCGGGAGATGCCCTGTCGTATCCAGATCAAGCTCAAGGATGGGCAAAGCCTGAACAGGGAGAAGCAGGACTACGAAGGATTTTACACGCGGCCCCTGTCGTGGGAGCAGGCGGCTGCCAAATTTGAGCGCCTCGCCGCGTCCTCGACCGACGCCAAGCGGCGCGCCGCGATTGTGGAGACGGTGGCTCGCCTGGAAGAGGCGGAGATCCAACAGTTGACCAGGCTTTTAGCCGCACCCCTGATAGAGCGGAAGTAAGCAGAAAGAAAGAGAGAGAAGAGTATGAGTCAGCGAGCATTCCCCTTTATTCGTATGAACGCGCGCGAGGGCAAGCCGCGCACGCGAGGCATCACCGAGATACGCGGTCCCTACTACACCCCGATGGGCAAACGCTACCTGGAAGACGTGCTGGAGACAATGGGCGAATATATCGATTCGCTCAAGTTCGCGGGCGGCTCCTTCACCCTGATGCCGGAGGAGCAGTTGCGAGAGATCATAGACCTGGCCCATCGCTACAATGTGCAGGTCTCCACTGGCGGCTTTATCGAACATGTGCTCACGCAGGGAAGCGAGATCGTCAACCGCTACATCGAAGAGTGCCGCAACGTCGGCTTCGACATCCTCGAAATCTCCAGCGGCTTTATCACCATCCCGGTAGACGACTGGCTGCGCCTGGTCGAGCGGGTGCAACGGGCGGGTCTCAAGGCCAAGCCCGAGGTGGGCATCCAGTTCGGAGCGGGAGGAGCCAGCGCCGCCGCAGAGCTGGCCTCAGAGGGCACGCGCGACGTAGAGTGGGCGATCGGACAGGCGAAAAGGTTCCTGGAGGCCGGGGCCTCGATGATCATGATCGAGTCCGAGGGCATCACCGAGAACGTCACCACCTGGCGCACCGACGCCGCCGCTAAGATCATCGACGCGCTAGGTCTGGAGAAGGTCATGTTCGAGGCCGCCGAGCCAGAGGTGTTTGCCTGGTACATCAAGAATTACGGCGCCGAAGTGAACCTTTTCGTAGATCACTCGCAAATTGTCCAGCTTGAATGCCTGCGCGCCGGCATCTGGGGAACCAAGAGCCTGTGGGGCCGCGTCCTGACCTATAAGGGATAGGTGTACGCACAGGCATTCAAGGCTGGCTCGCAGCTTTAGCGGTCTAGCTGGTAGATCACGTCCATGTTTTTGAACGGATGGAAACGCAGCAGCCAGCAGCCATAGTTCATGCCGCCGCCGACAGCCGGAAGGGCCATCCACTGGCCGTCGTGGATGCGGCGGTCGCGGATCAGCTCGATCAGGGCGGTTGCGATGCTGGCGTTGGAGAGATTGCCGTAGTAGCGGAAATTATCGACTAACTTCTCCATCGTCGAGGCGGGCCAGCCATAATCGTTGATCAACACCTCGCCCATGCGGCGGGTGATGCGCGAATTGGCCTGGTGGGGGATGATAAAGGCAAGTTCGTCATGGCTGAGGCCGGCATGGCGGCAGACCGCATCCACCGACTCGGCCATCGCGCGCGGGGCCTCGCGGAAGACCTCGCGGCCATTCATTTTGGTGTAGCCGACCAGGTACTGCGCCAGGAGCTTGTTCAATTCGGCCCCCTTGCCTTCGTGGAAGAGCTGGCGCATACGCAGGTCCACCTCAGCCATCTCCACCACATCCTTGCGCAACGGCGTCTGGTAGTAGAGCGAAGGACCCTGATGGGCATCGGCCCCATTGATTACATAGGTTTGCTCATCGCTGCGTTCGAGGAGAAACGCGGCAGCGCCCTCGCCGAACAGCGAGCTGGTCTTCCAATCCAGCACATTCATAATATTGGGCAGCAGGCCCTCGGCAGTCACCAGCAGGACTAGCTTCGCGGTGCTGGCTGCCAGGATCTCCGCGCAAATCTGGAAAGCCTCCGTCTGGCAGGCGCAGGCGCCCTTGAGCATCGTCGCGCGGACGGGTCCGAGACCCAGACGGGTCGCGACCAGGCCAGCCACTGTGGGAAAGGCATCGTTATCCGAAGAGGAGGCACCGATTACCGTATCGATTTCAGAGACCTCGCGCCCGGCGCTCGCCAGGGCGCGCTGCGCGGCGATCACCGCCATATCGACCAGGGTTTCGTCCTCCGGGCCAGCGCCATCGATCAGGCCGGGAGCATCAGCGCCGGCCATCTTGCGACACAGGGCCAGCGTACTCGCGCGCACGTGGCGCGTCTCCAGGCCGGTCACGCGTTCCAGGTCTTCAGCGCTACGGGGATCGCCCAGCTTGGTAGAAATATACGCAAAGAAATCGTTGGTGATTGTTCCGGCGGGCGTATAATTCCCCAGGCCGACCAGGCTCACACCGGCCTTTGTATAAGTCTGAGGGATGATGAACGTATAAGCAGGCCATCCTGGCCCGGTTGGGACTTGCGACATCGAAAAAGGACCTCCCAGGATAAAAGAGGATGAGAACTATATTGTCAGTAGTATAACACAGGTTCGGCGCGAAAAGAAAAAAAGCCGGCCATCTGCCCGCCAAACATCCCATTGGAGAAATAGTCCGAAGAAAAAGAGAGACGGCCTGCGCCGTCCCTCTGCGTATGTTTTACCAGCGATCCCAATCGCTTCCGCCACTGCGGGCGCGTCGATCTCTGCCACCGCCGCGGCTGCCACGACCGCCTCCGCCATAGCTGCTGCGTGATGAGCGGGCGGCGCGCTGCTCCTGGAAGCAATCGCTGCAATAGACGGGACGATCCTCGCGCGGGACGAAAGGAACGGTCGTTGGCTTGCCGCAGGAAGCGCAAATGGCCTCATGCTGCTCGCCACGCGGGCGCGGGCTGGAAAAAGAGCTGCCACGGCGGGCTTTCCGGCATTCGGGGCAACGGCTGGGGGCGTTCGTCAGACCCTTGCTTGCAAAAAACTCCTGCTCGCCGGCAGTAAAGGTAAATTCCTGGCCACAATCACGGCAGGTAAGGATGCGGTCCTGGTAGCCCTCATAGGACATCATGGGTAGTCTATCCCCTTCTTTGATCTTCCGCTTCGCCTGTCAACAAACAATGGTCAAAAAGCTGGAAAACGAACGCCAGCCTGAGTTAATGCCCAACCTCGCGCGTGCAGAGACACCGGGCAGCTATGGAAGCTCTTGAACAATCAGGCAGGTGTTTCCTAGATACCGATGGCGAAGCGAAACCGGGCCGGGATACGACTTACCCTGTTCAAAACCATATTCCCATTGTAACATACTCCCTCGCAAAAAAGTAGCTATGTGAGACTTTTCGGGGTGTCATTCCTTGACCTCTGGTGATACGATAAGGGGGAACCGATCAAGGATCTCGCATACCACTATCGCGGAGGGGCTAGATTGGACACGATTTTAGAGGAGCAACCGCCTTTGCCGCCGCTCGTCCAGCGACCTCGCCATGTGCATGACATCACCGATCGTTTCTCGATGGCTAACACGTATTTGATCGACGATGGTCGGCTGATTGTGGTTGATCCCGGCTCGGTCCTCAATGTCCGTCTGACGCTCGATTATCTCCAACACTATCTTCACCGTGCGCCCTCCGATATCGACCTGATTGTCCTGACTCACCTGCATCCCGATCATACCTCCGGCGTCGAGGTGCTGCGCCAGGTTTGTCGCGCTCCGGTGGCGGCCTCGATCATTGCCCGCTATCTGACGCAGAAGTGGCGCGGGGAGCCGCTGCACCTGGCGGAACCGCAGGCGTCCGCCGTGAACAATCTGCTGGCCCAGGCATTAAACCAGCGCAACAGGCCGGGCATTCTCCATCACCTCGATCTGTTCAGTCCAAATTATGAGCGGCAGGTGCGGCTGGTCGATCTCTGGCTGGAGGACGTTGCGGGCCTGCCCAACCATCCCGACTGGCGTGTAATTGCCAGTCCCGGCCATACTCCCGAAAGCCTCTGTCTCTACAATCCTTTTAGCTACGAATTGCTGTGCGGCGACACGGTGGTGACGGTCGAGGGGGGTTCCGTTCTGGTGCGCGGTGGAACCAATCGTGCGCAATTAGAAGAAACGCTGAACACCCTGCGCAAGCTCAAGGTCTACTACCTCTACCCCGGCCATGGCCGGCCCATTCTCTCCCGCAACTCGCTGCACAACGTGCGCATCGAGTGGTAACTGGCTATGCCTCGTTCCCCTTGCTGGGCAGGCGCAGTTGGAAGGGAAGATGAAGCGGGGCCTCTTCTGGCTGCGGAGCGACCAGGGGAATGGAGACGGTCTGCGCATCGGGCAGCAGGGTGTATTCCAGGTGAACATTTCCCAGCGCAATCACATCGCCCGCAAAGAGCAGGCGCGGCGCTTTCAAGGAAAGCCCGTTGATCTGGCTGCCGGCGCGGCCAGTCAGATCGCGCACATAATCGCCGTCAGGCCGGCGGGCAAACTGGAGATGGATGGGCGAGATCGAGGCGTCGTGTAGCACGATATCGCTCCCCGGACCGCGTCCTACGGTGAGCAGGGGACGATCCAGCGCGAAGCTGCGTCCGTCCATGCCTCCACCGCGAATGAGGCAAAGGCCGGTTGGCCTCTCGGACCGCGCGGGCGTGCGTTTTGTCAGTTCAATCGTCTCCATCCCGGCGATATCTGGCGACATCTCACGCGCAACAGGCGTCTGCTCAGGCTGCACGTTGGACCGCTCAAGCTCCCGCTCCTGATTCAACGCCACTGCGGGTTTTGCGGGCGTGTGGGCGCCGGGAGAGGAAACGCCGGGGGCGCTTTTATGCGCGGCAACTCTGCGCAGCTGCGGCAGCAGCGGATCGTCCAGTTCATCCGCGCTCGCCTGCTGCGCACACTTAAGCCAGAAGCGCAGGCCGCCGATCTCCAATTCATCGCCATGTTTCACCAGCACCGGAGAGCGGATGCGCCGTCCATTCAGCGAGACGCCGTTGAGGCTATCGGCGTCGGTCAGATAGATCTGGCCCTTCTCCCAGGCCAGTTCGGCGTGATAGCGCGAGATCGTGTCGTCGTCGAGCCAGACCTCGTTATCCTCCTCGCGTCCGATCGAGACGATCGAGCGTTTGAGCGCCAGCTCCTGGCCGGCGAACTTGCCGTTGCGATAGACCAGCCAGCCCCAGGGACGATCCGAGCTGTACACGAAGGGAGCCTGTACGCCTGGCTGGCGCCTGGGGGGATTGAGGGAGACGGCCACAGCGCGGGTGCGCGTGGTGCGCTTGCGCTGGCGGGGCAGACGTCCGGCGGTATGTGAATCGCGGGGCAGCGTAAACAGACAATAGGCGGCGCTTGTGCCAAAAGGCACAAGCCAGCCGCAGAACGCGACATAGACCAGCACCAACCCAATCTCCAGCGGGGAGAGCGCGGCCTGCTGAGTGCTGAAGCGCAGGTTATACCAGAGCAGCGCCGGGAGCAGCAGCAGGGCTGAGACGACCGAAACCACGATAGCCAGCGCCAGTTGCCGCGTCGTGCCGCGTTTGCGCAGGGTGGTATAGAGCGCGTTGACCGCAATGGCAAGCATGCAGCAGGCCAGGCCGCCGTAACACCCATAGCTAAACCAGGTAGGAAAATCCAGTGTATTCGTTCGCCTCACCTCCCTCCTTAAAGCATCGGCCCGATCCCTTGCAGGCGCGCGTCGCTGATCAGAATGGTATCGACCAGCCGCCGGGCGTTCTGCCGGTACTCGTTGTCTGCCGCGATATTGGCCGAATCGCCGGCCACGCCGTTATTGACCTGCACAGCGTCCCAATATTCGAAGCGCGAGCCGTCGGGTTTCACAGCCACCCCCAGAAACGCATGGCCGGGAATAATCACAATCTCCGCGTGCAGCCCGATGCTCTCCACCGCCGAGGCCAGCAGCAGGGTCAGCTCCACGCACATGCCGCTCTGCTCTTGCAGCACCTCCGCCGGCAGCTTGACCGTCTGCAGCGCAATGCTGGTATCGCCGGGTCCGCTGTAGGGCACGCTGGCCTGGATATAGCGCATATGGTAGTCCAGGCGCAGCGCGTCGAAGATCGCGTCCACCTGGTCGCGCACGGAGCGAGGGTCGGCATTGGTATACCCAACCAGCGCAGCGGGCGCAGGCGGGGGCTGAAGCGCGAGATGATTGGCCGCCCGGGAGAGCAGTTGAGCGATGGCGGGATCATCGGGCGTCACCCAGGCCGCAATGCGCAGGCGATTGCTCGCCATCCATTGCATCTGCCAGCGGGAGCGCAGCAAGAGCGGGCTATCGTCCAGGTAATAGTTATGGCCGGCGGTATCCGTGACATGCACCTGCACAGAGGTATTGCTATCAGATGTAAGACGGCGCAAAACCTGCTCATTGAGCAGTGGCGGAATAAAGCCGGTGCTCTGCGTCCTAGAAAATGCGCTCACCGTGTGCGTCTCAAGCTGGCTAAAGCCCTGGATACTCATGCTGATCAGCAGAGTCAGCGGACGGTCGCTGCTGTAATCGACGGTAAACAGGCTGGTGCGCGTTGCCACGTAGGAGGGATAGTACGCGCTGAAGAGCGTGAGAGGGGTTTTGATGCAGATATGCACCGGCGCCTGGCCCCCGCAGTGCTCCTGGCTGGCCATGCTATTCTGTTGAAAGCGCGCGTATGCACTCAAACCACCCACGACATATCCCCCTGCGAGGCTTACGAGCAGGACCAGCATAAGGACCAGCACTACGAGTTTTTTGCGCATATCTTCACTTGCCTCAAAACGTGGCCGCCACGCCTCTCTTCCTGAGAGAATTTCACAACCAACTATACCATAGTGTTTCAGCCCTTACAACGAAGTAGGACTTGTAGGTTCCGACGCCTCCCGACCGCTCGCCAGCGCCGCTTTGTGCCAGAGCCAGCCGGCACCGACGACCGCCAGGCAGAGAAGCGCGCTGATGAGCAGGGTCAGCGGCGCGCCGCACAGGCTGGCAAGCCAGCCAACCAGCAGATAGCCAAGCGGGAGACTCCCGTCGAAGAAGAGAATCTGCACGCTGGTCGCGCGCCCGCGCAGGTGGTCCGGGACAATCGTTTGCAGCGCAGTCAGGGCCTGGGTGGCAAACGCTTCCTCTGTAAAGCAGACGCTCGCGATAAGTACGACGGAGAGGGGATAGAGCCGGGAGAGAGCGAAAAGCGCCTCCAGAACTCCGAAGAGCAGCGCGCCGATCAGCACACTGCGGATCGTGGGCCGCCGGTTGCCCCAGGCCAGCCAGAGCGCCGCGAGCAATGCGCCAATATCGGTGGCGGCGGAGAGAAAGCCAAAGCCCGTTGCTCCAACATGCAGCACGTCGGTCGCCATCACCGGGAGCAGCACCCCGAAGTTTGAGCCAAAGAGCAGCACCAGGCCGACCACAACCGTCACCAGCAACACCGCAGGCGTATGCCAGACGTAATCTATGCCCTCGCGCAGACTCTGCCAGGTTCGCTGGCCCACCACAGCGTCCTGACGCGCCTGGAGATGTAGCTCATGGCTCCTGATGAGCAGCAGGCTGGCGATTACCGCAAGAAAGCTGAGTGCGTTGAGCAAAAAAAGCAGGCGCACCGAACTGAGCGCAATAATCACGCCCCCCAGGCCGGGACCCACGATCCCCGTGAGCCGACCGAGCGAGGATCGCAGGGCAACGGCGTTGGGCAGATCTTCACGTCCGACCAGTTCCACGACAAACGCCTGACCTGCCGGTCGATACAGGCAATTCGTGAAGCCCAACAGGAGCGCCAGAACGTAGACGTGCCAGAGTTGAATAGCCCCGCTCGCTATCAGCAGCCAGAGAAGGAACGCCTGAAGCATCGCCGCAGCCTGGGTGGCGAGCAGAACGCGCCTTCTGGACCAGCGATCGACGAGGATGCCCCCGAAGAGCGCGAAGAGAAGAATTGGCAGGGCTTGCAGAGCGCCCACCAGACCGAGCTGCCAGGCGCTGTGCGTCAGTTCCAGCACCAGCCAGGCTTGCCCGATGCTCTGCATATTGCTTCCCGTCAGCGAAATCATTTGCCCGAACCAGTAGAGACGATAATTGCGAGAGCGCAGCGAGCTAAAGGTTCGCAGCAAGCCCCTCTCCTGGGAATTGCGCACGCCGGTCGTGGGGATCTCCGGCCCTGGATTTTTCTCAGAAATACACGGCTTTTGAGCGCGAGAAGAATGCTTCTTCATGTCCTGAATCCCTTTTGTGTATGCGAAGAAAAAGATTTTGCAGTCCGCCAGCGGAGAGATGCGCAGGGGGAAAACGCCTTCTCAGTTGTCCAGCAGGTTGGATGGAGAGTATACAGAAAGCGCAGACAAAAAACATCGTCCAAAAGCACGTTGCGCACCCTTGACAACTATGATACAATTAAAATGAGAAAAGGGGGTATTTGCAAGGGTCTTGCAAATACTTTTTCATTATTTGTAGAAACAACGCTTCAGAGCAATTAGATTGTCTCCTCTTCCACCCCGTCGGCGCGCAGTTTCTTAAGCGCTTCGGCCTCGCGCTCGTCTGTATCGCGGACGGCCTGTTCCAGCCAGAGCGCGCCACACGCCAGGCACATGCCATGTGAGATCTCGTAGCGTTTGGGCTGCGGCGCGGAGATCGGTTCCCCAAAGCGATTCATCAAACGCAGGCACCAGGCGCACTGCCTGTCCATAGACAACCTTCCTCTCCCACGCAAAATCCTTGCGCGCAGGCAATCAGCATCAAGATAAGCCCATCCCAGAATGTTGCTCTTGTTCCTGTAGAATAATATATGCAATAGTATCTATCTAAT
>Ga0070740_10001708_pt1 | contig 28751 bp, 25 predicted proteins | sample Coa_R2_FD_67286 | JGI IMG/M metagenome (GOLD analysis project Ga0070740, IMG submission 67286) | Surface soil microbial communities from Centralia Pennsylvania, which are recovering from an underground coalmine fire - Coalmine... | ecosystem: Environmental > Terrestrial > Soil > Unclassified ...
GCGATCCTCCAGCACGCGCAGCAGCTTGGCCTGCAACGCCATCGGCATCTCGCTGATTTCGTCCAAAAAAATCGTGCCCCGATCCGCCATCCCGAACAGTCCTTGGCGCTGCGCGACCGCGCCGGTAAAGGCGCCGCGCTCATGCCCGAACATCTCCGACTCCAGCATCTCATGCGGGATGGCGGCGCAGTTGACCGGCACAAAGGCATTCTCGGCACGCCCCGACAGGGCATGAATCGCGCGCGCCACCACCTCCTTGCCGGTGCCGCTCTCGCCGCTGATCAGCACCGTCGCGTCGGTCTTGGCGACCCGCTCGATCAGCGCCCGAAGCCGCACCGTGTGGGGATGCTCACCGATCAGCGCATGCGCGGCGGGTGAGGGATGTTTGCCCGCCGCACCCTTGAGCCCGGAAGCCACTTACGCACGAACCCCCCTGGTCAGGACAGCATCTGCTGATACTGTCACGGAGCGGACGCCCCTAACAAGACTGCGTCTACCGCTGAAAATCCAATTCTCAATAGTTTTGCTGAACGCGCTCGCTCAAGGACATCGGCAAGGCACGCTAACCGGCGTCTTAAATGTCAGTTTGCTACACGGCCGCTGCGTAGATCGCCGCCTGCCCAGGTCCTTCGGCCACCGCCACCTCCAACTCCCTGACCCCTTCCAGCGCGCGGCGCGCCGCCAGCGCCTCGCGCAATTGCTCCCAGATAAAGCGCGCCAGCTCTTCGGCGGAACTGTGCACGATCGGCAGCAGGCAAACGTCCTTGCGCGGCAGGACAAATTCGTCACCTTCGTAACCGATGCGCACCTGCGCGCCTGCCTCCTCGATGCGCAAACAATCGCTGCGTGCAGGAATTAGCGTTCGCTCGTCGAGCCTGTCAACTATCTCTTTGGTGAGCTTTTTGACCAGACCGAAATCCAACACATAGCCGGAAGCGGAAAGCTCGCCGCTCAGCCGGACGCCGACCTGGTAGTTATGGCCATGCAGCGGCTCGCGGAATCCGGGGTAGGCGATAAAGTGCGCGGCAGAGAATTTCAGGTTCTCCTTGGCGACGTGGATAGCGAAGCACGGACCGCTTGCGGTACTCACGGATGGCGGCCCAGCCCGGCGCGCGCGCACAGCGGCGCGAGGCCGCCCTGCGCGAACGTGCCAAAAGTTTGGCGGTAGCGCGCCGCGCTCAGCGCGGTCGCGTCCAGAAAATGGCGCTGTTCATCATCGAACACCTGCCGCAGCAAGTGCGCGAGCGGATCGGCGGCGCCATTGAGGCCGGCGACCAGGTCGCCCACGAACAAGCCGTGCGCGCCGCCCAGGATACATTCGAGAAAATATCCAAGCTGACCGGCCGCATCGATCTCCAGCCGATCACAGCGCAGCGCCTCCTCCAGCGTCATCAGCCGATCGATCCCGCACAGCGCCCGGCGCGAGCGCACCGCCGGATCGCCGCTGCCGTCAAAGCCCGACCCGATCGCGACAATCGCCACCCGTCCGTCGTCCAGCGGCAGCGGATGGAAGATGTAGCCGGGTGAAGTGTAACCCAGCATCCGGGCCAGCGCGCCGCGATAGGCCAGCAGGTCGAAGTCAACCTGGACGGCGATGCGCAGCAGAAAATCGCCCAGCGCCATCCCGGCCTGATCCGCCATCGCGAGCAGCTCAAGGAACTTGCCCGGGTCGTACTCCTCGCGCATCGCCAGCCGCTCAGCCCAGCAGCGGTCGAAAACCAGTCCCAACGCGCCGATTTCATCTTGCGACTCGCCCAGGCCGGCGCGCGCCGTGATTGGCGCGTGCGCATCGATGGGCTCCAGGTCCATCGCCAGGTAGCGTCCGTGCTGGGTGGGTTTCGCCAGGCCGCGGCGCGCGTTGCGAATCGCCAGCGGAAATGCCTCGCGCGCCACCAGGCGGCTTTTCCCGTTGCGCCGCACCGTGAGCAGCCCGTGTCCGCTTTGCAACGAACCGTAGCCGGCGACCAGTAAGGTTTCATTCATTGAAAAAAGTTGTCCTCCCTCAACCACCACCGCGGGAGTACCCGCGCCGTGCGGATACGCGGCGTGTCACCGATGAGACGAGCGGCTGGCCGCAATCGCTTACACCCACAGCAGGACGCCGCGCGCCTGGATGCCGGTGCTGTGCGCGATTCCCCTCATATAAATCTCCAATTGCGCGCCATACGTTGCAAGATGGGCGGTGATGTCGGCGTCGGTCTTGAAGTCCACCACCGTCCAGCAGCGTTGCGAACCCTGCTGCTCTTCGAAGGCGAGGTCGGCGATCCCTTCGACCAGCCGCCCGTCCGCCATCGACACCAACACCGGGCATTCGCGCAGGCATCGGGCGGCGGCATGCGCACGTCTCATCACCTCGCAGCCCAGCGCGGCCGCGACGGCTTCGGCCGCAGCCGCCATCTCCTGCGCGTCGGCGCCGATAATCCGGCCCTGGAGCGCGACGACGCGCTGGATCTCGCCGGCGTCCGCATCCAGGCGCGCCTGCAGCAGTGCGCCGTGCACCAGGGTGCCGAAGCGCGCGCCGTGGGGGCGGTCGGGCCGGCGCGGCACGCTGATCAATTCAATCTGATCATGGGTTGAGGGCTGCGGCTGTTGAACGGCTTGCGCGGCGACTTCGGTGGCGGTGGCGACGCGATGCATCGGAATGCCCGCGGTGTTGCGGGCCGCCTCGCGTCGCGCCGCCCAGCGCTGGTATGCCTGGCGGCCAGCGGCCGAGGCCTGGCCGCTTTCGTCAGCCTGCAGCAGTTTCATCTGGCGCAGACCCACCGCTTCCTCGACGTCGAGTTGCAGCGTGTTGGGATCCCACCAGACCACGCGATGCGCTCCGGCGGCGGCTCGATGCACTCCGGGCATTACCGATTTGAGCCCGGACGGCGCGCTGGCAGGCCGCGACGCCACGCTTTCCTCGCCAAAGGGTGGGCATCCGGGCGGCGTGCGCGACAGCGGCGCCCGAATGCGATTTTCGGGCGGATAGATCACCGCGGACAGTTTGCGCAGCCATCCCTGCGCCTCTTCTTCCTGCGCCGCGCTGCGGTCGCCGACGGCCGGCACCACCAGCAGGTCGCGGGCGCGTGTGGCGGCCACGTACAGCAGGCGAATCGCCTCCTCGCTGTCGCGCCGGTGCTCGTCCTCGCGCCGCTCCAGCAACTCCTCGGGCATGCATCCGCACAGGCTGGTTGCGCACAGGCGGCGGTCGGGATCGACCAGGCGCTGCGCCGCGCCGATTTCCTTGCAGGTCGGGTCGGCCAGGATCACGACCGGAAATTCCAGCCCCTTGGCCGAATGCACCGTCATCATGCGCACACCGTCGGTGCCCTCCTCCACCACCTTGGCTTCGGCGCCTTCGCCGGCCTCGGCCTCTTGCTCGAGCAGGTCAACGAAGCCGCGGAAAGAGATGCCGCCGCGCACCTCGAAGCGGCGCGCCTTGTCGAGCACGCGCATGATATTGGCCAGCGCCTGCTCGCCGGTGGGCCACACGGCAAATCCCGCATGCGCGCGCGTGCGCGAGAGCAACTGCCCGATGGTATCGGCGAGCGGGCGGCGGTTGCGTCCGCGATGTAGTTCGCGCAGCACGTCGAGCGCCTGGGCGACCTCGGCCAGTTCCCCTGCCGGCTGTGGTTCGAGCTTGCGGAAGGGATGCAGCCGCCCGAGGGTTTCGCGAAAGGTCAGCAGCGCCGCGTCGGACAGCGCGAAGATCGGCCCGCGCAGCGTGGCGAACACCGCCAGCTCGTCGTCGGGCCGCTCGATCGCCATCAGGGCGTTGCGCAGCGTCATTACCTCTTCGCGCTCGTGGAAGGAGCGGCCGCCGAGCAGGACGTGGGGCACATGGCGCGCCTCCAGGGCCCGCATGTAGCCGCGCGAGACGTCCTCGCCCCAGGCGTCGAAGCGGCGAAACAGAATACAGATGTGGCGCGCCTGGATCGGGATAGGCGGCGCGGTGGGGTCGCGCTGCGTGATCGTCCAGTGGCTGTCGCGAATCAGCCACGCGATGAAACCGGCCACCGCCTGCGGCAATGATTCGTCGATGCGGAACTTCACGATCCGGCCGAAATCGCCCCACGGTGCCGGCACCGGCAGCACCACCACCGCGGGCTGGCGCGGCGGCGGTGGGCGCAGCGCGTTGAGCGGCGCGTAGGCCGCCTGCGTGGCCGACTCCACCATCAGCGGCGCGAAGGCCGCGTTGACGAATTCCGCGATCTCGGAGTTGGGGCGGAAGCTGGCGGTCAGATATTCAAGCTGCGCGCCGCATTGCAGCAACTGGCGCTTGACCGCCTGATACAGCGCCACGTCGGCGCGCCGGAAGCGGTAGATCGATTGCTTGGGATCGCCCACGATGAACAACTTGCCTGCAAGCGGGCGCACCGCCCGCCAGTCGCGCTGGGCGGGATCGTCGGCGCTGAGCAGGAGCAGGATCTCGACTTGCAGCGGGTCGGTGTCCTGGAATTCGTCGACAAAGATGTGGGTGAAGCGGCGCTGCAATTGGGCGCGGACTGCGGCATTGTCGCGCACCAGGTCGCGCGCCATCAGCAGCAGGTCCATGAAATCCAGTACGCCGGCGCGCTGCTTGAGTTGGTTGTAGGCCTCAATCACCGGCCACAACTCGTCGCGCAGCAGCGGCGCAAGCTGCGCGCCCGCCGCGTCGCGAAAGCTCTCCAGGCGCCGATGCACGCGCTCGCGGCGGTCGAGCACGTCCTGGCGCGCGATCTGCCCGCCGTCGGCGCGCGCGCCATATAAGGGCCCGTAGCCTTTCCAGGACCAGATGTTTTGTTTGGGTTTGAGCAGATTAAGCAGCTCGTTCTCCAGCGCGTCGTAATCGCGGCCGCCGCGCACTGCTTCCACGCGCTGCGTCTCGTAGATGAAGCGGCCGAATTCCGCCATCGCGCGCGTCAGCCAGTCATCGGGCTTGCCGCACGCCGCCAGCTCGCCCAACTCTTTCAAATCGGCGAGCAGAGCGTCGATTTCGCGCTCGCGCTCGAAGTCGTGATAGCGCCAGGCGGCGTCGAAGTCGCGCCATTCGACCAGTTTGCGCACCGCGTCGAACAGCAGCCGGCGCGGTCCGCCGCCGTTGTTGCGGCGCGGTCCGCCGCCGTTTTCGAAATTGCGCCGGCGCAGGATGCGGCGTACCCCGGGATGGGGCGCCGCCAGCTCGTTTTCGAACCAGCTATCGAAGGCTTGCCGGAGCAGGTCGAGCGCCGCGTCAGCGGGTGCGACGTTGAAGCGCGGATCGATGCCCGCTTCCACCGGCCGTTCGCTGAGCAGGTCGGCGCAAAAGGAATGGATCGTGCCGATGCGCGCTTCCTCGAGCTTGGGCAGCGAATCGCGCAGCCGCGCGCGGCGTTCGGGCGTTTCCCGCTCGCTGGTGCGTCCGCGCTCGATTTCCTCGCGCAGGCGCAGCTTGAGTTCACCGGCCGCCTTTTCGGTAAACGTAACCGCGACAATCCGATCCAGCGTAGTGCGGCCCGACGCGAGCACCGAAACAATGCGGCTCACCAGTGCGGTGGTCTTGCCGGTGCCGGCGGCGGCTTCGATCACCAGCGTGGTGTCGAGGTCGTTGAGGATGCGGTCGCGGGCGCGCTGATCGACCAGCGCCGCGGGCGCGCCGTTCGACGCCCCTTTATCCATAACCGGCGCCGGCTCGTTCATGGCATCTCCCGCAACTGGGCCAGGCTCCTAAGCCGCGCCGGCGGTTTGCGCTTGACCCGCAGCTCCTCGTGCGGTCCGCACACGGTGCGGTAGTCGCACCAGGCGCATTCGCCCCGATCCGGTGCGGCGGGAAAAAAACCCTCGGCCAGCGCCGCCCCGATTATCGCGACGACATCGCCCGCGACCTCGCGCGCGGTTTTATCCAGCGGCTGGCCGGCCGCGTCTTGCAGCTTGCGGGAGAGTTCCACCACGCGTTCCTCATAACCGCCGGCCGAGGTGCAGTAGTAAAGTCTGCCCGAGGCGACCGGCTGCCCGAGCAATTTTTCCGCCGCCAGCGCGTAGAGCACCGGTTGCAGGATTTTGCCGCCACCGACTACCACGCCGGCTTGCGCGCGCACCTTGCCCGTTTTGTGATCAGTGACGCGCAGGTCGCCGCTGCAATGGCGCTCGACGAGGTCGATCGAGCCGCGCAGCTTAAGACCGCATTGCAGCGCCACCGCCTCGGTGCTACTGGCGGGGTCGGCCTGCTCGCGGTCGGTCAGACCGAAGGAAAGCTCGAAGCGCTCAGGGCACCATCCGCGCGCCTCCTCCTCCGCCATCCGGCGCAGCCATTCGCGCAGGTCGGCGCGGATGGCGGCAATGCCGTCCTCCCAGACCTTTTCGATCGCCGGCGCCAGGCGGTCATGATAATAGGCGGCGCGCTCGCGCAGCTTGTCATCAACCATCTCCTGCGCCGCGGCGATATTGCCGGGATTGACCGGCAGCATCGCCCGCTCGCGCAGCGCCGTCAGCAGGTCGAACTGCACTTCATGAAACAGCGCGCCGCGCGTGAGCGGGTCGAGCGCTTCGATCGCCTCAGGCTCTTCGCGCGGCTCCAGCCGATGGATCGCCTGAAGGAAAAAGCGGTAGGGGCATTCCGCATAATGCTGCAGTGCGGTGGCGGAGAAGGAGCGGGCGGTCAACTGGTGGCGCGCCATCGCGGCGAGCGCGGCGGCATCGGGATCCACCAGCCCGTCGGCGGATGTCCATCGCCGCAGCCATCGCCGGCCCCGTGCGCGCAGCGCACGCGCCAGATGAGGGTTGGCGGTGAGCAGGTAATGCGCCGCGCCGACGGTGGTGTCGGGGTCAGCGTCGACCAGGCGCTGAAGCAGCGCCAAATCGAATTCTGCGTTGTCGATCGCCGCCTGCTCGTCGGGCGGCGCGGGCCATCCCAGGCGCAAATCGTGCGCCGCGGCGGCGCGCTCGGCCAATTCGTCGAAACCAGGCAGATAACCTTCGGCGGCGCGCAGCGTCTCCAGCGCGTAAAACGACGGCACCCGCGGACGTCCCTGCTCGATGTCCAGCCGCGGATACGACAAACAGAGTTGGCGGCGCGCCGCCCCGACCGCGATTCGCAGCGCCAGCCGTTCGGCCGCAACGCGCTCGGGGGCCAGCTCCAGGTCCGGCGAGATGCGCCGGCGCGCGGCGTCGGTCAGGATCGGATCTTCAACCACCTTGCGCGGAAACAGCCGCTCGGAGAGCGCCGGCACCAGCACCACCTCGAAGCTCAGTCCGCGCGCCGCAGCCGCGGGACCGACAAACACCGCTCCGTAGCGCCGGCGCGGCGGACGCTCGCTCAGCGTGCCGAGCCGCTCGCCCAGCACGAGGCGCACTTCTTCCAGGCCGATCGGTCCCACCGGCGCCATCGGCTGGAGTTCCGCAAGTACCGCCAGCACCGGAGCGCAATCGCGCACCGCCATCGCCGTCAGCGCGCGCAGACGCCCCAGCCATTCGCCCCACGTCGCCTTGGCCGGCAGCGCGGCCAACGCGTCGATAATTTCCAGTGCCACCTCGCGCAGATGGTCGAGGTCGAGCAGCTGGCGATTCAGCCGTGCGGCGCTTGCTTCCTCCTCAACCTCCTCGCACCTGCGCATCAATTCCTCGCGCAGTCCGTCCAGGCGCCGGCGCCATCGCTCCTGACTGCCGATCACCGACGCTTCGACGATCAACTCCTCCCATCGCCAGGGCGCGCGCAGCGTGCCCTCCACGACCGGCGTGGGGTCGGTGACATACGTCGGGCTTTCGTGCACGGCGGGTGCCGCCTCCAGCTCGGCGCCCAGGCCCGAGGGCGTCAGTTCGGGATCGGGAGCGACAAAGGGTGGCGCAGGTCTGTGTGCGGCATCGCGGTCGGGCACCTGGGCCAGTGACAAGTATTCGCTGAAGCGGCGTGCCGACAGGCGTTCGGCGGCGCACGCGAGCAGCGCCAGCAAGGCGCGTCCGCCCGGTTCGGGGCGCCGGGTGCCCGCGCAGTAATAGGCGGGAATCTCGGCGCGGCGCAGCGCCTCCTGCAGATGGGGCAAATACTGGGCTGGCGCGTGCAGCAGCACGGCGATCTGATCGAACGGCACGCCGCGCTCGGCGCGTTGCTGGATCGCACGCACGAGCTCGACGCACTCGCGTGACTCGCCGGGTGCGGAGAAAATGGTCACGCTATCATCCAGCGCGCAACGCGCCGGCCCGGAGTTCTCGAACAGATGCTGCTGCAGGAGATGCAGCGAGCAGCGTGCTTCATCCGGCGCGCGCGGCAGTTCCTCAGCCTCCACCGCCAATGCCTGTTCGAGATGGCGCTGGGTGCGAAAGTCCCCGCACGCAACCGTGGCCAGCAGGGAGGGCGCGTGGGCGGCCAATGCCGCGATCAGATCGCGCTCCAGTGCGCTGACTACCGGCACGTCGAGGATGAGGGTGGGCAATCCCAGGAATCGGGGGCGAGCGGCGGCCGCCGCAATCGCCAGCCGAATCAGCCCGGCCCGATCGATCAGCGAAGCGGCCGCCAATTCGTGCTCGAAGCGCTCCAGGATAGCGGCCAGCGCGCCGGCACTGCCGCCCAACGCCGCAAGCGCAGCGGGATCGACCTTGGCAAGGCGCAACTGCGCAAGCGTGCCAGCCACCGCGGCCGGGAATCCCGGCCGCGCTGCGACGGCCGCAAAGAAGTCGGCGTCAGCGGCCGAGGATGAATCGCGCTCGGCGTAAAGTCCATGGATTGCGCGGGCGGCCACCGCCTCGGTGGCCAGAGCGCTGAGCGGCACGAGGCCGCGCGCGGCGAGGTCGTCGGCGGCGAGCAGGCCGATCAGGCGGTTGAGAGTCAGCCGATGCACCGCGAGCAGCGCGCCGCGCGACGCCGCCACCGCGCGCACCAAATCATCCGCCGCCTCCCAGTTGGCTGCCAGCACCAACACCTCGGCGCCGGGCGTTTGCGCCTCAAGCCACCGCCGTGCCCACGCCAGCCGCAAAGCGGCCTGTGAGGAGCGAACTATTTGGCGATGCTTGTGCACGATGGAACGCCTGACGCAATGCGGCCGGCAAACGCAACCGGCGGAATCATGGTGATTCCCGAACGCGCATCATATCAAGGGATTTTCCGCGCCGATATCCACAGGAAACCCGATTGGGTGTATCCCCGGCGCGGTTTGCGTTATTTGAGTAGGCATGGACCTTCAACTGCAAGGCAAGCGGGCATTGGTGACGGGCAGCAGTTCGGGAATCGGTGCCGCAATCGCGCAGGTACTGGCGCGCGAGGGAGCGCCGGTGGTGGTGCACGGGCGCAATCGCGCGCGGGCCGAACAGGTCGCAAGCGAAATCGCCAGGAAAGGCGGCCAGGTCAAGGTCGCGATTGGCGACCTGACCGATGATGCGCAGGCGATGGCGGTGGCGCAGGCCGCCGACGCTGCGTTCGGCGGGATCGACATCCTGATCAATAATGCCGGCGGCGCGGCAGGCAAACAGCAGCAGGACTGGCTCGGCACGACTAGCGAAGTGTGGGCTGCAACCTATCAGGCCAACGTGATCTCGGCAGTGCGCCTGATTCGCTACTTCATCCCACAGATGAAGCAGCGCGGATGGGGCCGGATTATCCAGTTGGCCAGTGCGTCGGCCACCCAGCCGCTGCCCTTCTCGCTGCCCGATTACCAGGCCTCCAAGGCCGCGGTGGTCAATTTGACCGTCGGCCTGTCGAAGTTTCTGGGCGGCAGCGGTGTCACGGTCAACACGATTACGCCCGGTACGATCCTGACGCCGGCGCTGGAGCGGACCTTCCGCGACTGGGCGCGGGCGCGCAATTGGGGCGATGATTGGGAGGAAGTCGAACGGCGGGCGGTGGCGGAGATGTTCCCCAACCCGTCGGGGCGCGTCGGGCGCGTGGAAGACATCGCCAACATGGCCGCCTTCATCGCCAGCCCGCTGGCCGGCTACGTCAACGGCGCCAACATCAGAGTTGACGGCGGACGCGTTCCTACTATCAACTGAGTGAGAGACCCAACGCCGAGGACGCTTATGAAATACGCTCTTTCCATCTTTCCGACCGAATACGCGATCAGGATCGATGAGCTGGCGCGCGCCGCCGAGGAGCGCGGCTTCGAGTCGCTATGGGTGCCCGAGCATACCCATATACCAACCTCGCGCCGCACGCCCTATCCGGCCGGCACCGAGTTGCCCAAGGAATACTCGCACACGATCGATCCGTTCGTGGGGCTCGCGGCCGCTGCAGCCGTGACCACCAGACTGAAAATCGGGACCGCGATTTGCCTGGTGGTCGAGCGCGATCCAATCGTGCTGGCCAAGGAGGTGGCCAGTCTGGACCTGCTGTCCAACGGGCGCTTTCTGTTTGGAGTGGGCGCGGGATGGAACCGCGAGGAGATGGAGAATCACGGCACCAATCCCAAGACACGGCGCACCTTGATGAAGGAACGGATCGAGGCGATGAAGGCGATGTGGACGCAGGAGGAGGCGCAGTACCACGGCCGCTTCGTCAACTTCGACCCGATCTGGAGCTATCCCAAGCCGGTGCAGAAGCCGCATCCGCCGATCCTGATGGGCGGGCAGGGCAGCAAGGCGCTGCGCGGCGTGATCGAGTACTGCGACGGATGGATGCCGATACCGGCGCGCATCGAAAATCTCGCCGCCCAGGTCGCCCAGTTGCGCCGTCAGGCCGAGCAGGCCGGACGCGATCCGAAGTCGATTTCGATCACTGTCTTCTGGGGCAGCAGCGACAGGGCCGCAATCGAACAGTACGAGAAGGCGGGCGCCGAGCGCGTCATCTTCCTGCTGCCGCCCGCCGCGCGCGACATCGTGATGCCGAAGATCGATGAATACGCGAAATTGATTTGAGAGCGGCGCATCCGAAGCTGCAGTCATGACCAACGCGAGCGACTATGCATTCCTGCACGGGGGCGGGCAGGGTAGTTGGGTCTGGGACGAAACGCTGGCGGCGCTCAGCCAACAGACTGGCGGCGCCTTCGGCCGCGCGATTGCGCTCGACGCGCCGGGCTGCGGCCGAAAGCGCAGCCGGGAGGTGACGAAACTGAGCAGCGCTGACGTCGCGGCTGAGCTGGTTTCCGAGCTTTCACAATCAGGGCTGAAAGATATTGTCCTGGTGGGCCACTCCAACGCCGGGACGATCTTGCCGCGCATGGTGGAGATGAGGCCCGACCTCTTCCGCCGAGTCGTGTACGTCACATGTATCGCGCCGCTTTTCGGACAAAGCATCCTCCAGTTGATGGGAACGGGGCGCCAGGGCAGCAATGCGCATGAAGTAGGCTGGCCGTTTGACCCCGGTGCAACACCGCAAGCTCCTGAACGATTTCGATTGATGTTTTGCAATGACATGAGCCAAAGCCAGAGCGCGAGCTTCCTGGCGAGGCTCGGTCAGGATCAATGGCCGACGCAGGCGGCTCTTCACGAGACCGACTGGCGATACGAACACCTGGGCCGTGTGCCGTCAACTTATGTCGTATGCCTGAAGGACCGCACCTTGCCGATGGCGTGGCAGGAGACTTTTGCCGCGCGCTTCAAAGTGCAGCGCACGGTACGGATCGATGCAGGGCACCAGGTGATGAACACACGCCCACGGGCCCTGGCAGAGATTCTCCGCCATGAGGCAACGCTTGATTAAATCCGAAGGCTTCAATTAAAGATGCGGCCTCTTTGCTCGCAGCATACTTGGCACGCTCACCGGGGCAGCGATTTTGCTGATGTAAACTCGCTCTCCGCACGCCGATGTTTTTGGGTTGAATCGCCGGCCTTGTGATCGGAAGCGCGGCGCGACCCGGCCTGTCCACGCTAGCGCAAGACGCTGGCGCCGCCGTCGACCATCACCGTTTGGCCGGTAACGAAATCGAAATCCGAGCTGACCATGGCCAGGACGGCCGGCGCGATGTCCTTTTCCGGATCGCCGTAACGCCCCATCGGGAAATGCGCCAGCGAGGCCGCGTAGTCGTCAGGGCAGTTCTTGCGCCAGGCTTCGATGGCTGGGGTCATCGAGGCGGGACAAATCGCGTTGACATTGATCCCGTACTTGCCCCATTCCTTGGCCGCGACCCGTGTAATAGCTCGAATCGCCTCCTTGGTCGCCGCATACGCACCCCATCGCGCCATCCCGTCGGTGCCGGCGGCCGAACCCACGTTGACAATCTTGCCGCCCGAGGCGCGCATGTACGGGAAGCATCCCTGCATGAAGTAGAACGTTCCCATGAAGCCCGACTGCATGCTCTGATGCACGACGTCGTCGGTCAGGTCCTCGACATTTATCTCTCCAATAATGCGTTGGGCGTCGTTGACCAGAATGTCGATGCTGCCGAAGGCCTCGGCGGTGGCGGCAATCGCGCTATCGACCTCGGAGCGGATTCCGACGTCGCATCGGATTGCAATCGCGCGTCCGCCGCGGGCCTCGATTTCCTTCGCGGTCGACGCCGCGGTGTCGGGATTGATGTCCACCACGGCAACCCGCGCGCCTTCGCGCGCCAGCACCAGCGCAATTCCCCGCCCGATACCCTGGCCGGCGCCGGTGACAATCGCGCTCTTTCCCTCAAGCCGTCCCATCTTAGGCATCTCCGCTGTTGGCTTCAGTAGTTATCTTTCAATTCGCGGATTTTGGCGAAAATTGCGACCGGGTCCTCCAGGCCCGGAGCGACTTTGGCCAGGTTGGCGCGGATTTCCGGGCTGTCGGTGCGCAAGAAGGGGTTGAACTGCTTTTCCGCCCCGATCGTCGACGGGACCGTCCATTTACCTTCCTGCCGGACACGCTGGGCCCACTGATACTTGGCCGCCAAGGCGCGGTTACCGGGCTCCAACGTCAGCGCAAACGCCAGGTTCTTGACCGTGTATTCATGCCCGCAATAGACCCTGGTGTCGTCGGGCAGCGCGGCCAGCTTGCTCAGCGACTTGACCATCGTGGCGGCGCCGCCCTCGAACAGCCGGCCGCATCCAGCGATGAACAGGGTGTCGCCGGAAAACACCGCTTTCAGCGAGGGGAAGTAGTACGCGACGTGGCCGTTGGTGTGGGCCGGTATGCCGATGGCGCGGCCGTGCAGACTGCCGACCCTGACCTCGTCGCCGTCGTCGATTGGATCGGTCAGACCCGGGATGCGTCCGTTTTCGGCACGGGCGCCGTAGATGCGCAAATTGGGGATGGTGGCGAGCAGATCCTTGTTGCCACCGACGTGGTCATAGTGCCAATGGGTGGAAAGCACCGTGGTCAGCTTGACATTCTGACGTTTGACGGCAGCCAGAACCTTGGCCGCTTCGGCGCAATCTACCACGCCCGCCTCGCCGGTCGCGTCGTCGATGATCAGGTAGGCAAAATTGTCCGCTAACTGCGGTACCTCGATTATTGCCATCGCCGCATCTCCCTGGCCTTTGACCATGCCGTCTCAGATACCCATTATACTGAAGCCGACGTCGACGTAGACGGTCTGCCCGGTGACGCCGCTGGACATGTCGCTGAGCAGCACCGCCGCCATCTTGCCGACCTCGTCGATCGCCATCGCGCGCTGCATCGGCGAGCGCCGCTCCACCTCGTGCGCCATCTCGTGAAACCCTTTGATCGCGGAGGACGACAGGGTGCGCGCCGGCGCTGCGCTGATCGCGTTGACGCGGATGTTCTTGCCGCCGAGGTCGAGCGCGAGGTAGCGTACGCACGCCTCCAGCGCCGCCTTGGCCACACCCATCACATTGTAATTGGGGACCGCGCGCACCGCGCCCAGGTAGCTGAGCGTGACGATCGCGCCGCCGCCGCGCGCCTCCATCAGCGGCTCGGCGGCGCGCGCCAGCGCGACCAGCGAATAGGCGCTGATATCCAGCGAGCGCGCGAAGTTGGCGCGGCTGACGTTGAGGAAGCGGTCGCGCAGGTCCTCGCGCTCAGCGAAGGCAATCGCATGGACAAGCATGTCCAGCCCGCCCCACAATTCGCGCACCTTGGCGAAGGTCGATTCGATGTGGCCGTCGTTGGTGACGTCGAGTTCGCCGAGCACGGTTGCGCCGACCTGCTCGGCCAGCGGCCGTACCCGCCGCTCCAGCACCTCGCCCTGATAGGTGAGCGCGAGCTCCGCTCCTTGTGCCTTGAGATTTTGAACAATCGGCCAGGCCAGGCTCTTGTCGTTGGCCAGCCCTATGACCAGTGCGCGTTTTCCTTGTGCAATACCCATCGCGTCAAATTCCTTCTCCGGCAGCCGGCGGTACGGACGCTGAGCCGGGTCCAGGACCTTCCGCCATCGCCGCGGCCGCCAACCCCACACCATACGCGAATGCGGCGCGCGCCAAAACCGGGTTCAAGCCGGCTTTCGGCCAGACACGACAAACTGCGGTAGAAGCATCAGGTAACGGCCGCTGCCCAACGCCCGTTCTATCGCCGCTAACCATTGCTGCACGGCGGCGCCGGACACCTGGCCCGAATCGAGCGCGTAGCGCGCGATGCTGTTGCGCAGCATCCCGGTCATCAGCCCCTTGCGGTCGGGACTGGCGAACACCTTGACGTCGACCTGCTCCAACCCGGCCTCCAGGAACAGATGGAACAGCCGCCGGCCGATGCGCGGCTGATTGAGCGCGACGGACTTGGCCGCTGCCAGGACCCGGTCGGTAAGCTCGCGCGTCTGCGCGCCCAGTTCCACCGCCATCATATCCCAATCGCTGTCCACCGCGACCACGATTCCGCCCGGCGCCGTGACACGCGCCATCTCCGCGACGCTGGCCGCGGCATCGTCGACGTATTCCAGCACATTCTTGCACCACACTCGGTCGAACGCGGCACCGGCGAACGGCAAGGGCGGGAAATCGCAGCGCCGATAATCGATGGCATCCTGCAAGCCAGCGGCCCGGGCCCGATCGCCCGCCCGTTCGATGAATTCCGCGTTGATATCGACGCCGGTTACGTGGCCGCCCGGCAGGACGCGGCGCGCCAGCGCCATCGTGGTATGGCCCGGTCCCGAGCCCATGTCCAGCACCTTGAGTCCGGGGCCCAGTTCCAGTGGTTCAAGCAGCCGCTCCATCGCGGGATGGAACTTGAGCAGGTCGTCGTACACCGCGTGCCGTTCGGGTTCGATCTCGACCCAGTGCGATTTGTAATACGGCTGCGCCATCTAGACCTCGATCACGGTTCCGTCATTGGCCATTTCAAGGGTTACCTCCCCTTCGCGCTCGAGCACTTCACGCCCGATATGGGTCAGCACCAGGCGGCGGGTGCTGAAGCGATGACGTTGCGTGATGAAGTGCGCATAGCTGATATGAAAGTTGAGGCTCGGTTGGTCGAAGTAGGTGCATTCGCACAGGAAGAGATCGGTGGCGGCGCTGAGCGTGACCAGGTCCTCGGTCCATCCGGTGTCGCCTGAGAAAACAATCGCCTTGCCGCCCACCGCGATTCGAAAGGCGAGCGACAGGTCTTTGACGGTATGCGGTGTCCTGATGCTTTGCACGTCGAGCATCCCGGCGACGCTCTGCGTGCGCGCGGGATCGAGCACCACGAAATCAAGATAGCGCGCCAGCTCCTCGGTGTTGCTCTCCGGATACATGCCGCGGAACAACGCCCAGGTGCGCTCCTCCAAACCGGGCGGGCCGGCCAGCGTCAGGGGGCGGCGGCGCGGGCTTTCGTACAGATATTCAAGAATGAGAAAGGGCAGGCCGCAAAAGTGATCGCCGTGCAGATGGCTAATCAACACCACGTCGAGGTCGGCGGGATTAAGCCCCATCCGCTTCATGGAGGGCAGCAGCGTGGGACCGGCGTCCATCAGGACGCGCAGGCCGCCGCCCTCGACCACGTAGCCGGCCTGAAAGCGGCCGCGGCTGGCGAAGGCGTCGCCGGCGCCCAGAACTGTCACGCTTACCGCCATTGCCCACCAACTTTCCGCAACTTAAGCACTCTGTTGCTCATGTTAGCTACCCGCCCGATACCATGTTAGTCAGGGCTTGCGCCAAACGGCAAACGTCCTAAGGTCCGGCCGCGCAGCCGGGGCGGGCTGATCGAGCAATTTGCACAGGCGCTGCGCAATGAGATCGGCAGCCAGGCGATGGCCCTGTAGGTTCCAATGGCCGGTGCCGAGCGCGGTGTTGTTGAATCCGTGCAGGTAGACGTGATGGCGATCGGCATATTGCTGGAAAGCGGGTGCGAGGTTGAGCACGTCAAACCCCGTCCGCTCGCCCAGCGCCCTGATTCTGAAGTCGGGGTAGAACAGATTGTCCAGCTCCCAATGCTGCATGTAGGCGCGGCGTGCGGCCGCGTCGGGATACACCTGCACCGGGTTGCTCAGGGTGACCGCCAAAAACCGCGCGCCGTGCGCCGCCGCCTCGTGATACATCATCCGGATCTCACCCTCGGCGACCTCCCAGGCCTCGCGCTGGGCGGCGGTGTGCGGCGGCTTGTAAATCCAGTCGTCAAGACCCACCTGAGCCGCGGCCGCGGTCACGCGGTGCGGCGCGATTACCTGCCCGCGCCAGCGGGCGCGCAGCGCGCTGCGCACCTGTCCCGCAAAGTTGAGCAACGCCGAGCGCTGCGAGTCGAAACGCGACCTGCATTGCATCCTGAACCAGTCTGATTCCTCAAAGGGACCTGACAAGACCAGTTCGCCGTCGCGATAGTTAAAGAAGGGCTGGCATTTGTCTTCTTCCAGCTCAAGCGAGTCGTTGCGGATGTCGTTGCCGGTGCAGATCGCCAACACGACTACGTCGGGCGCAAAGCGCCAGGCGCGATGGCGCAGCGTCATCAACTCCTGCGCGGTGCCGTAGCTGTCGCAGCCGAAATTAAGCGTCTCGATCTTTGTTGCCTTCAAAGCGGGGCAGGCCTGGAGGTCGCGTTGGAGCAGGGCGCAGAAGGTTTGCTCCAGCGCCACCTGTTTGGCCTCGGTGAAGGAGTCGCCCAGCACCGCGATGCGAAGGGTGTCGGCGGGCTTGCGCAAGGGATGCTCACGGTCACGCATCCCGGCGCTGTTGACGCTCACAAACGCGCGGCCCTCCTTGGTCTGCCATTCACGCGCGTTGGGCCGCAGCGCCCAGCCGGTGTAGGGATCGAATACATAGAGGCCCGGCTGCGCCAGCCCCAGCACGCGCAGGCCGGCTTCGGCCGCAACAAGTCCTAGCGCCATCCCCAACAACACCAGTGCGACGCGCGTCAGTGCGCTTGCTACCCAACGGCTTGGGCGTCGTGGCCCGATGTCATGCGCCGGCTCGATCTGACGTCGCTCTCCGCAGCATAAGACCCGTAAAATCTGACATATCGAAAGACCCTGTTCCACCCGGCTGCGACGACGACAATTGCCGAAAACGGTGTACTGCGAGGCGCACGCCAGACCGCGCATGCCTGCTCGTCCCTCTCATCCCAGGGATCGGCGTGCACGTTGAAACAACGGCGGCTCAATCGCGCTTAGTGTTGCTTTACAGCAGACGGCGCGGAGGGCTAAGCTTTGAACTGCTCGGAAGCGAATCTCTCACCAAAACCCTTAGTGCCTTGGGTTTTTCTGTTTGTGAGCGTCCTGGCAAAACCGTAAGGAGGGCACCAATGCCCAAGTTGTATATAGGCAACCTCGCGTACTCGACTACCAACGAGGATCTCGAGGCACTTTTCTCGCGGGTGGGAAAGGTGGAAAGCGCGGCTGTGGTCATGGACAAATTCTCCGGCAAGTCCAAAGGCTTCGGCTTCGTGGAGATGGCGGACTCCAACGACGCCGCCGCCGCGATCGAGGCGCTCAATGATTCCGAATTCCAGGGACGGCGCATCAAGGTGGCCGAGGCGCGCTCGGGCGAGCAGCGCGGTTCCGGCGGCACAGGCGGCCGCGGCGGACGGCCCGGCGGCGGCGCGGGAGGCCGCGGCGGCAATCGCCGCTGGTAGGCGATTGGCTTGAGCTTGCCGAAGGATCGCCAGCCGCCTTCGGCAAGCTCAAGCCAAAGGGGGTCAGCTCTCTTCTTCCAGGCGCGCGGCCGGCAAAATCTCGGGCCCGAGATCCTCCAGGAAGCGCGACACACGGCCCATCACGTACCCCATGTTCCGGTCGAACATGTGAATCGGATAGCTGATGTAAAGTTCGTCGCGGGCGCGCGTGCCTGCCACGTACATCAGCCGGCGCTCCTCTTCCAATGATTCCGGATCGGCGCTTTGCGGCGCCGGAAAGCGCCCGTCGGCCGCCCAGATCAGAAACACCACCTTCCACTCCAGTCCTTTGGCGGAATGGATCGTGCTGAGCGTGACCAGTCCCTCATCAGGCTCGACCGCCAACACGTCGTCGATCGAATCGTTGGGCGGCTCCAGCGCCATGTCGGCGAGCATGCTCTGCAGACTGCGGTAGCGCTCCGCGATGGTCTGGAAATGCTCGAGGTCGCGTTCGCGCTTCGGGTAGTCGTCGGGATAGGCGTCGCGCATCAGCGGCAGATAATACTCCAGCACCGCGCCCAACTGCGCGCCCGGACGCATACCCTGCGCGCGCAGCGCGCCCAGCAGGCCGGCCAGCCGCTCCAGCCCCTCCATCCCGGACTTGCCGCTTGCCGCCATCGCGGCCAGCTCGCGCGCCGGCTCGGGCGACGCGACCAGGACCTCGATCAGTTGCTGCGCCTTGCGTTGGCCCACGCCTTTCAACAGCAGCAGCACGCGCAGCCACGATACGGCGTCGGTGGGGTTGGCGATCACGCGCAGATGCGCCAGCGCGTCCTTGATGTGGGCGGTTTCGATGAACTTGAAGCCGCCGCGCTTGATGAACGGGATGTCGCAGCGCTGCAGTTCCAGTTCGAGGTCGAAGGAATGAAAGCTGGAACGGAACAGCACGGCGATTTGGTCCAGTTCCACGCCCTGCTCGCGCAGCTCCAGGATTTTCTGGCACACGAAACGCGATTGCATCCGCTCGTCTTCGGCTTTGATCAGCAGCGGACGCACGTTGCCCATCCGCCGCGTGAACAGCGCCTTGGTGTACCTCTCGGCGGCCCGCGAAATCACCTGGTTGGAAAGGTCGAGGATGCCTTGCAGGGAGCGGTAGTTCTCTTCCAGCTTGATGATCTTGGTGTCCGGGAAGAGTTTGGGGAAATCCATGATGTTGCGGAAATTGGCGCCGCGAAAGGAATAGATCGACTGCGCGTCGTCGCCCACCGCCATCACGTTGTGATGCTCGGCGGCCAACAACTGTACCATCCGTGCCTGAATCGCGTTGGTGTCCTGGTACTCGTCCACCATTATGAAGCGGTAGGTGTTCGACAGCCGGCGGCGAATGTCCGGATGATGCTCCATCAGCTCGACGCTGCGCTCCAACAGGTCGTCGTAGTCGAGCAGACCGCGCTCGCGCTTGTACTGGTCGTAGGCGCGCGCCAGCGTCAGGATTTCGGCGCGGTTATCCCACAGGTAGCCGTAGTCCTCCTCGAGTTCCTGCTCCAGGGCGCGCGCCTTGTTGCGCGCCATGCTGATTATCTCGGCCAGCGTGCCCTTTTTGGGAAAGCGCCGCTCGCGCGACGCCAGGCCCATCCGCGTCCGGATCAGGTTGATTACGTCTTCCATGTCCGAGCGGTCCAGGATGGTGAAGTTGGGGGGCAGGCCGATCGCCGCTCCCCAGCGGCGCAGCACGATATTGCCGAAGGAATGAAAAGTGCCGCCCGCCACCGCCCGGCTGGGCTCGCCCACCAGTTGCTCGGCCCGCCGCAGCATCTCCTGCGCCGCCCGCCGGGTAAAGGTCAAAAGCAGGATAGCCTGCGGCGGCACGCGCCCTTCGATCAGGCGCGCGACGCGGTAGATCAGCGTGCGGGTCTTGCCCGAGCCCGCCCCCGCCACCACCAGCAGCGGGCCTTCGCGATGGGTAACCGCTTCAAGCTGCGCGGGGTTGAGCAGTTGGGGGTAATTGATGCGATAGGAGCCGTCACGCGCATCGGGCTGGCTGCGCAGAGTGATTACTTTTTCCACCGCCGTGCTTCGCCGCCATACTCATCGCGGCCGCCGTGATTGTAGCACGCCGGCACGCAATGATGATCGACGCTGTGACGAATGCGGCGGGCCAATCAGGGATAGGGGCTGTAAGGGCTTCCGTACGGGTTTGGCCCATAGGGATTGCCGTAGGGGTTGATGCCGTAAGGACTTCCGTAGCTTCCCCCATAGCCAAATCCCGGCGATACGCCCATGCCAAATCCCGAACCGCTGCCGCCCAGCCCGATCGCCAGGCCCAATCCGAGCAGCGGAATCAGCGCGCCAGCCAGGCCCGCGGCGGAATTGCCCTGATTCATGTACGCCTGCGCCTGTTGATTGAGATATTGCTGCTGCGCCTCCTGCTGCTGGTTCTCGTAGGCGCTGACGTCCGGGGGCGGCGCCTCGATGCCGGCCGCGGCGGAAGAACGCGAGGGCGCCTTCATCGACAACAGTTCGGGCCTGACCCGGATGTGATTGCTGATTGCGATGTCGCTGTCCTTAAGGAAGCGGCGCGTCTTGGTCTCGGCGTCGCGCTTGCCGAAATCGGTCGCGGTGTAGCCGTAGAGCATCACCGAGGGTCCGGACTGCGAGTTGAGTACCTGCGCGCCGACCAGCGGCAGGCGATGCGCGTGCAGGTAATCGGTCAGGCGCGCACTCTGTTCGCTGTCGGCAATCGGAGTCTCTGCCTGAGCGACCGGCAGATAGACGAGCGCGGTGATCAGCCAGGCCAACAGAACTTTCGCCGCCAGCTTCACGATTTAATTATGGACCGCCATCCGCGCCCCCGCAATCGGTGCGGTGGACGCCGCTTAGTGCGCCCATACCTGGCGCGGGTCGCTGTCCCACGGATAAACGTGGACCATCCAGCCGAACAGGGTTGGAAAGAATCGTCCCCCGGCCGCTTCGCAGTCCTGCCTGGTGCTGATCGAACCGTTGGGGCCGAATCGGCTCCAATCCACCGCCGCCGGATCGACGCCCTTTTGCGGAAAACACAGGTTGATGTGCTGATGCCATCGCGCCACGCTCAGCGGCACCCGCTCGTTAAGCCGCTGCTCGCTCCATCGCCGCGGCGCGGTGTACATGGCGCCGATCAGCTCGTATCCGCCCTCTGTGTTGCGCCTGTAAAGCAGCGAAGTCGGCTCGGCGGGATTAAACGTGAACTGCGCCTTGATCGCATACCACCAGTTGGTGAAATGAATTATCGCCTGGTGCTTGAATTCCGGATGAAAGGGCTTGTAACCGTCGCGTTCGGCGGTCCGGTAATCCTTGTACTTCGCCAGCACGGTGCGCAGCGTTGCGGCCAGCGCGGCGGCGCGCTCCTCATCCGCCATATTGGCCGGCTGCAAAGTGCTCCATCGCATATGCAGCGCCATGTTTTTCATCGCAGCGTGCCCCAGATGCGCGTCGTGCATCGCCATACCCTCCATCCCGCCCATGTCGCTCATGTTTTGAGCTAGTACGGGCACGGCAATGAACAGCATTGCGCCCAGCGTTGCAACGGCCAAAGCCGGATTGCGCCTGACCATTTTGCCTGTTGCTCCTTTACCAAAATTTAGGCAAAGCAGTGCGCGACGCCAAGACCGCCCGGCGCCCCGTGCACGAGCCGATGCCGGGCCGCGGATTGCCGCGTTATCAGGCACAATGCTATTAGCTCGCCACAATCAGGAGTATCAGGCATGAAGCAGGCTGACCGCGCTATCCTTTTGTTCCGATCAACACACCGCCGCCGCGCACGGCGCGCGATGTTTGGCGCCGCAAGTGGGCTGATGATCCTGGCCATCGCTGCCTGTTCAGCGTTGCAGGAAACACCCGCGCAAAAAGCACACCGCATCGATTCGCTGCTTGCCGCCGCAGGCTTCAAGATGGCCACCGCCGACAGTCCCAAAAAGCAGGAAATCTTCGCCTCCCTGCCGCCGCTCAAGATGCATTATTACGTGGCCAAGGACGGCAAGGCGCGCTACTGGTTTGCCGACCCTTACGAATGCAACTGCGTGTACGAAGGCGACGCCCAGGCCTACCAGCGCTATCAGAATCTGAGAATCCAGCAGCAGTTGGTCAGGGAGGAGGAAGAGACGGCCGAGCTCAACCAGGACGCCGCGATGCAGATGAACATGTACGACCCGCTCTTCTTCCCCTACTGAATGCTGCGTACGGAGCTGATGGTGAACGAATCCTCACGGCGCCAGGCGCGCCAATGGCTAGTGGTAGGCAGCCTGCTGATCGCGATGATCCTCGTGGCGGGCCCTACCTTCGGCGTCTACGGCGTGTTCTTTACGCCGCTGCTTAAGGATTTTCATCTCACGCGCGCCCAGGTATCGACGCTCAGCGGCACGTTGTTTCTGGCGATGGGCCTGAACGCGCCCATCACGGGATGGCTGCTGGACCGGATCGAAGCGGGCGTGATCGCGGTGGCGGGCGCGCTCATCAGCATCGCCGCTTTCATCCTTGCCGCCCGGGCTCACGCGCTCGGCACGCTGCTCGTGGCGCACATGCTGATGGGAGTCGGCGTCAACGCGGCGTGCAACATCACCACACCCTACGTGGTTGCCAACTGGTTCGGCGCGCGCAGAGGCACGGCGCTGGGCGTCGCGTTCATGGGATTGGCGCTGGGCCCGATGGCGATGACCATCCTGGCCAACCACCTGGTGTCGGCGGTGGGATGGCGCGGCGGATACTTCGTGCTGGCTATCCCGATGATCGTAATCGTGCTGCCCGTGCAGATTGCCTTCATTCGCAGCCGTCCGCCCTGGGAGGTTGAATCACCCGCCATGGCGGGTCACGGCACTTCAGTGCCTGGTGCCGCCGGCTTTGAGGTCGCGCAAGCGCTGGCGACGCGTTCGTTCTGGCTGATCGTTCTGACCAATTTTTTCTTTGCCTTCGCCACCATCTCGCTCTCCGTTCACATCATTCCCTACCTGATCAGCATCGGCTTCAAGCCGGCGTCGGCGGCGCTGGCGATGGGCATCACCTTCGGTTTCAGCAGCCCCGGCAACGTCTTCTTCGGATGGCTGGGCGACAAGGTGCGCAGCCGCATTGCGCTGTCAGCGTCGGCTGCCAGCATCGCTGCGGCGGTGGTGCTGCTGATGGGCGCGTCGCACGTCGCGGCCCTGGCGGCGTTCGTCGTCATCTATGGCGTCGCGCACCAGGGGCCGGCGTTCATGGTTCCGCTTACCATCGCCGAATCGTTGGGGCTCAAGCGGTTCGGCTCGCTCTCGGGCCTGATTGGTCTGATCACGACGCTGGGCGGCAGTCTGGGCCCGGTCGCGGCGGGCCGCCTGTTCGATGCCACCGGCAGCTACCGCGCGCCGCTTACCATGTTCGCGATCTCGCTTGCGCTCAGCGCCGTGCTGCCGCTTGGGTGCGTGCCATTCGAGCAGCAGGCCGTCGCCGCACTGCAACCGGCTTGCGCTGCCCGCTGAACTGACCGGCCGTCATCATTGTCACCGACTCGAAAAGGCCTGCGCGGGACGGCTGAGTTACGCCGTCCCGCGCAGCGGTGGGGCCCTCGCACGGGGTTACGGGGCGCACGGACGAATTGGATGGCGGCGAAACCCGAGTCCCGCCGCCACCCCCCCATTTGCTCAATCACTCGACTTTGGCCGCCTTGACAATCTTGCCGCCGGCGTCGGTTTCGAACACCCAGTGCTGCTCGCCGGGATGGGCGAAGATGTAGAGCGTGCCGCCGGTCTCCGAAAGCGGCGTCATCTGCGTCGGCTCGCCGAGTTTCTTGGTCGCCTCGGAGATATTTTTGCCCTTCCAGTATTTGGCGGTGTTATGGTTTTTGCCTGCCGCCAGACCGGGCGCCGCCGAGATCATCAGCACCGCCAGGCACAGGCCGCCAGCTGCAAGCATCCACCGGCGCCGGGGAGGGGCTCCCCGCAGGGAGCCCGCCGCGCCGGCGCCCGTCTCGATCGACTTAAGCATCGGCTTGTCCTCTGTCGTCATCAGTAGCTGAACTCCACGTTCAGGAAGATCGAGTGCATATCCGGAAACACGGGGCCTGTGATGGCGCCGTTCGCCTTGGCGATCGGCGAGTACACGGCCTTATTATTGAATGATAGCGCCTCCGCCAACGGAAACGCGAACTGACTATGATAGTAGTGGACGTTCTGCGTATCCAGGGCGAAGCGCAGATACTCGTTGTACTGATAGGCAACCCCCACGACCCAGCGCTGGAAGTCGAACGGGTTCTTGTCCACGTGGATGTTTGGCTGCCACCAGTTGAACATGCCGAAGACTGTCAGCGGAGTATTGGGAACATGATAATGGCCGAAGAAGGCGAAGCCCTCTTCCGCCGCCCGCCCGTTGTTCAGCAGCGCCTGAGACAGGGTGGTTACGTCATACCAGCCGGGGTAATGGACCACCGTTCCGCCCGCGCCCGTGCATGCAGCCTCCGAAGTGGCGGCCGGCGTCGTGACGCAAGTGGGTATTCCGAAAGCGTCGCCCGGACCGCTGCCCGAGAACATGTTGCCGACGTTGAAGGCGTTGTGTCCATAATCGAACTCGCCCGCCAATTGCCAGGTCTCCGTGGTGTAAGCCACCAGTGCGGCGAGCCGCTCGATATGTGACTGCGGCCCCTTGAGCGCGGCCGGGATATTGGCCAGGTCGGGCGTGACGTTTCCATAGCCGTAGTTGTACAGGCCCGAAATACCCAGACCGTCGAAGCGCCACAGCGCGCCGAACGGATAGATCGTTACGCGGTCGATGGTTTCCTTGGTGTTGGTCTGTTCAAAGGCGTGGAAACTGGAGTTGTTATACACGCCCAGTTCGTAATCGACGTAGGTCTTCTCGCCGGATTTGATCGGACCGGCGATGGCGATGCCGGCCTGCCCGGACGCCAGACTGTAATAGTTCCAGGGAGTTAGGTTCACGAAACGGTAGCCGTACAGGTCTTCCTCCCACGGAACCCATCCGTTGGGAAGCACACCCAACTTGATGGTGGTGCCCTTCATGCTTTTAATCGAATCGAAGAGCGTGTTGAACTGTACGTATGAGTACTTCAGACGGTAGCCCAGGTTGCCGTCAAGGCTGGTGCCCCAGGCGCCGCTGGCGCCTACCTTGTCGTTGCTGGCCGATCCGATCGCCCTATAGACGTTGGGCGTCACGCGAACCGTAATGTCCTTGGTCGGGGTGAACAGGAAATTGAGGTACGCGCGGGAGAGATCGAATGAATTGAATATTTCATTGCCGGGACCGGGCTGGTTTATCTGGGTCAGGAACTGCGGACCGAAACTCGGATGGGTGTACATCGCATAGTCGAAATACCACAGGGTGCCCAGGCTGAACTTGTTCATGAAGTTGTCCGCGAAGTTGGTCCACGCGGGCTTCATCTGCGCCACCTGCTGGTTGAGCGCCGCATTCTGCTGGGCCAGCGAGGCATTGACCGACTGCTGCTGGGAGATCTGGCTTTGCAGCGCCTGGGTCTTTTGCTCGACCTTTTCCTCGACCTGGCGATTCAACTGATCTTCGGTGATGACGCCCGGCATACTGAGGCGCACGCGATGCGCTCCGGGCCGGATGAAGACCTGACCGGTGCGAGTATCCACCCATAACTGCACCGGTGTGCCTGACTGGGCCCGCGCCGGCCGCGATCCGGGGGGCGCCGCCAGCGCCGCGCACACCAACGCCAGCGCAATCGCCTGTATCCTCCAACGTCTCATCATGCTTTCCCTTTTGTGTGGTCGCGGTTTTCAACCGCGGTGATCCCCTTGGTTATGACTTGCTACCCGATGGTGCGGCCGCGTCCTCGCGCATCTTGCGCAGCTCATGCGACGTGTAGGTCTTGCCGTGGCACACGTATTTGCTGGGCGTGCCGCTGCCGATGTTGATGCAATCCTGGACCCGGGCCGCGGGCGGATCCGCGGCCGTGCTGGCCGGGGCTGGTGGTGGGCTGGTGGGCCACATCAGGCCCGAGCCTGCGCAGCCGCTGATTGCCAGCGCGCACAACGCCGCTACAGCGCGATGGAACTTGGGGTGCTCTCTCATCGTTGCTTCTCCTTCAATTGGTCCCGCACAGCGGTGATTCATCCCTGGGGCGGCCTTGGGTTCAGCCCCCCGGCATAACGATTTTGCCGATTTGCGCCTGCTCGCGGCTGACCAGCGCGGCGGGCAGCGCCGCGTACTGCAGCGGCGGTCCATATTGTTGGCCATCGCCGACCATCCAGCGCAGAAAGCCAACCAATGCCTTGCCGCGGACCGCGTCGCTCTGATGCGTGTAAACGAGCAGGTAGGTAAATGATGACAACGGGTAGGAGTCCTTCCCGGGTGCATCGGTGATCGACACGCGGAAGTCGGCGGGAATCTTCGCCGCGTCAGCCGCGGCCGCAGCCGTCACGCTCTGCAGGCTGGGTGCCACCCAGGCGCCGTCATGATTGCGCACGGTGGCAAACGGCAGCTTGTTGTTAATCGCGTAAATCAGCTCGACGTATCCGATCGCTCCGGGCGTCTGCTGCACCAGCGCGGTAACCCCCTCATTGCCCTTGCCGCCCAGCCCCGCCGGCCATTTCACTGAGGTTCCCCGGCCGGGACCCTTCTTCCAGTCCTCGCTCACCTTGGACAGATAGTCGGTGAAGATGAACGAGGTGCCGCTGCCGTCGGAGCGATGGCACACCGCGATGGGCTGATCGGGAAGCGATACGCCCGGATTGAGGGCGGCCAGGGCGGAGTCGTTCCACTTGGAGATTTTTCCCAGGTAGATGTCGGCAATCGCCGGCCCGGTCAGCCTCAGTGGCGTGCTGAGGCCGGGCACGTTGTAGGTGATTACCACCGCGCCCAGGGCGGTGGGGAAGTGGAGGATCGAGTCGGTCGCCTGCGCCATCTGCGCGTCGGTCATGGGAGCGTCACTAGCGCCAAAATCGACCGTGCGGCTGAGCAGTTGCTTGATGCCGCCGCCCGAGCCGATCGACTGATAGTTGAAGCGGACCGAGGGGTCCACCTTGGTGTAAACGTCGAACCATTTCGAATACAGCGGATAGGGAAAGGTGGCGCCGGCGCCATTAATCAGGACCTGAGCCGCAGCCGGGCGCAAGCCGCCAACAATCAGGATGAGCGCGCCCACAATGGCGGCAGTGCTAGTCTTGTGCATGTTTCTCCTCTCGTCTTGCAGGGCCATCATTGGATAAACGGTGCGAATTATTCCGAACCAAGGTTACAGGCGAATTACATAAGATTTATCGAAGCATTAATTAGCTTCTTCGCACGCTCACCCCGGCTCGCTTCATAGCGGGCCGTTGTGCGCGGATGCGGGGGCAGGTCAGAGATCGCCGGAGCCGGCCGAGGGCTCGCCCGCGGAGCGGATTTTTCTGCTCAGATGCGCGATCAGTCCGTCGATGGTACCGTGGTTGGCGGAGTACATGACGGTGCGTGCCGAACGGCGCGCGTTGACCAGTCTGGCGCGCTTGAGTTGCCCCAGATGGTAGGAAAGCGTGGGCAGCGGGATGTTGAGCTTTTCCCCGATGTCGCCCGCGCTCAGGCCGGTGCATTCGTCCCGCGCCAGCATCGTGAAAATCGCCAGCCGGGTTTCCTGCGCCAACGCGCTCAGCGTCGAGATTGCAGCGTCGCGCTCCATCTAGCCCCAATGCTGCGGCCGGCTCGCCGCAACCAAATTGAAACTGTTATGGAAGATCTGTCCGACTGCGTCCTTAACGCCGTGTTAAGCGAAGGTTAAATTTTCGCTTGCCCTTGCGGCTCCCGCCTTTGCGAAAGTCAAGTTAGTGGCGCGTTGCGCGGCGCCGGCGCGTGGAGCTGCGCTGCGCATTGGCGCCGACCTTGACCGGACGGCGCGACATTGCCGGCGGTTTGAGCATCAGTGCGGAAAACTCTCTGCCCCCCGGGCGCGGACGCCGTCCGTACTTGAGCCGGAACAGCCGCTCGCGCAGCGCGTCGGACGCGATTCCCAGCGCGTCGCAGGCGTCTTCGAACGACACCGGCTGGCAGTCGCGTCCGTGGCCGCGAATCCAGTTGTGCGTCTCGGCCAGCAAACGACGCTCCGTGGCGGCGTTGAGAAAGATGTTGATCGCATCGGCCAGCAGCGCCAGCATCAACAGCCGCTCGCCGCTGCCCGCGTGCAGCGGGCTTACTGCGGGGCGCATCTGGCAGGGCAGTACTGCGCCTGCATATTCAAAGTAGCCAGAATCAAATTCGGTTGCGGCTTCCTTCACCATCGGCAGCGGCTCGACTCTTCAACAAGTATGAACCACAGGCTAGCCGACGCGGCATTGCGCACCGGTGGCGCCGATGTTACGAAGGGATGAATTCAGCACGTGCGCGCGGCGCGCGTGCCCGGATGCCTACTGGATGGCCAGGCTGGCGAAGGTGACGGCGGACTGGGTCGGCGGCTCCATTGCGACGTCATACTTGAGCAGGCGTCCGCTGCGTCCGCGCAGCAGTTCGAGCTGCGTGTACATCGGCGACAGCCCGCAGATGCGCCGCCGGTCTTTGTCCTTGTCGATGGCGCGGAAGAAGCCCTCCGGATCGCCGCGCTCGATGGTTTCTATGAGGGCGTGGTCCTCCTGCTCGACCCATTTGACAAACTCCTCATCGGCCGCCCGCTCGTCGCCGAATTTTCGTCCGACGTGAGCGAAGTCGACTCCGGCGATGATGCAGGCGGAACGTGGATCGGCTGCCAGTTCGGTGCGCAGCGCTTCGATGAATGATCCGACCCGGGGATCGGCGGCGGGCATGCGTCCGGCCGCGATCATCTCATGGAAGGAGCTGACTAGGATCGGCACCACCTTATAGCCGCGCGTCCCCAGCGCCCAGGCCAGAAACAGCGCCTGGAACTCGATGGAATGCTCGTTGCGATGCAGCAGTTCGTCGGCGAACAGGTCGCCGCCCGAATAGCGGCGTGCCAGGCGCGCCACGAAGTCGCGATCGGTTTCCAGCGCACCCAGCGGTGTCGCGTAGTTCTTGAGCGTGGCGGTGAACAACTCAGGGCCGGCGC
>Ga0070740_10001709_pt1 | contig 28748 bp, 21 predicted proteins | sample Coa_R2_FD_67286 | JGI IMG/M metagenome (GOLD analysis project Ga0070740, IMG submission 67286) | Surface soil microbial communities from Centralia Pennsylvania, which are recovering from an underground coalmine fire - Coalmine... | ecosystem: Environmental > Terrestrial > Soil > Unclassified ...
GTGCCAATTGCCTGTGGCGCGATTGCCCGCCAGCTTGATGATCGGGTTGGTGACGCGATGGAAAGCGAAGGGCGTCACCTGGTATGAGCGGTAAAGCCGGCGGATGTTCTCGCGCCCCTCGGTCCTCCCGGCGGTGCCCTCGGTTACGGCGTCTTCGGTAAACAGCGCGGCGATCGCATCATAGTCGTGCGTGGGCCGATCCCATCCGCCGTCGCAGTACTGGCAGTAGAGCGCCTTAAGCTGTTTGATTTGCTCGAGGTCTTCGAGTCGGCGCACCCGCTGCGCCAAAGACTCGCGCGCCGCCGGCTTTTGCGCCGTCCGTGTCTGCTTTTTCATGCAGAAAATTTGGTCCCGCCGCCCGATGGTTGTCAATTGCCGGGCGGGTGTGCTCCGATCCCCTGGTCCAGGAATCGCGGATCGCCGCTGGACAGTTTTAAATGATGAGGAGATGCGCAGATGGCCCCAAGGCTGCGGGGACTCAACGCGTTGATCACCGGCGCCTCGGATGATGCGGGGCGCGCCGCCGCCCTGCGCTTTGCCCGTGAAGGCGCCAACGTCTTCCTCGCCGACCGCAGCCTTGACGCGGCGGCGCGTGTGGCCGCGCAAGTGGCGGCGGCGGGCCGCAAATCGGGTGCGACGGCGGTGGACGTCGCGGTCGAAGAGCAGGTCGATGCGATGGTGGAGCGGGCGGTGGGCGAGTTGGGCGGGATCGATATCCTGATGGTGGCCGATGCGGTGATGCATGCGCGTTATCCGGGCGGCTCCAATCCCAACTATCGGTTGGTGGATGAGCCACTCGCTGACTGGCGCCGCGTGATGAGCTACAATCTGGACGCCTATTTTCTGACCGGGCGGGCGGCGGCGCGTGCGATGATCAGGGCGGACAGGGGCGGGCGAATCATCAACTATCTGTCGGTGGCGGCGCTGAGCGCAGCGCCGCGCGCGGGCGACTACAGTGTGAGCCGGGCGGGGGCCTGGATGCTGACCAAGGTGATGGCGCTGGAACTGGCCCCGTACAGGATTCGGGTCAACGCGATCGCGCCCGGTTTTCTCAACTCCAACATGAGCCGGGAATATTATGCCGGCGCGCCGGGACGGCTGGCGGCCGTATTAAAGCGCGTGCCGCTGGGGCGGATCGCCGAGAGCGACGAGATGGCCGAGGCGGCCCTGTTCCTGGCCTCCGACGAGTCGGCTTATTTTACCGGTCAGATCCTCCAGCCCAATGGCGGGTTGTTCATGCAATAGAGCAGTCATGGGAAGCTTCCGATTCTATCGCCGCGTCAACATCTTTCCCGGCCTGTCGGTCAACCTGTCCAAATCCGGTCCGAGCCTCAGCGTCGGCGTGCGCGGCGCGCACGTCACGGTGGGCCGCAACGGGATTCGCAAGACCGTCGGCATCCCCGGCACCGGCATCTACTACACGTCGTACAAGGGCTACCACACCGGTTTTCATTCCGCGCATCAGGAAATACCTCTGAGTCCGCAGGCCCAGGCCGCCCAGGACCGCAAGGCGGAATGGCTGCTGGGGGCGATCATGGTGGGCCTCATCCTGATCGCTGCCGTCCTGGTGCGCTGAAGCGGGGCCGTATGCACAGATGCTCGCCGCCGCTCGCTTTGTCGTGCGGTTATGGGCCTGAGTTTGAACTTGGTGCGTTTTTTTGCTATTTTGCAGGGGTTTTTCGCCCGTGGAGGGACCATGTGAAGAACCTGCTCCTCCGCCTACAACGCCTGCACAGCGGCTCACTGTACCCATGGTGCCAGGCGCGTCTGGTTGCAGCCTCTCCTTTTCTCAAACGAGCATCCGTCGAGATGGACGATAGCGCGCAGTGGCAGACGGCGGTCGGGCAGCGTGCGCACCGGCGGCCGCGCACCATTTCAGGATGCAAACCGGAATCGACGCGCCGGCAGGTGCGGCTCTCAGGGCCTGGGATCGGAAAACTGCGGCGGCCTTTCGGTGTTGCGAATCGCAATGAGGGAGTCCGCTATGGCTGAGCGAATCGGAGCGATCACAGAAACCAAACGCTTTGAACAACTGGGCATTTTGGTCCTGGACGGTTCGCCGTCGATGCAGGCGCCGGGAGAGACGGGCGCTTCCAAAGCCGAGGAAGTCACAGCCGCAGTGCGCGAGCTTATCTCACGGCTGCGCAACTCGCGCCTGAGATCCAATTTCCTGCTCTCGGTGCTGAGCTACGACGAACGGGTGGTCGGGCGGTTGGCGCCCACTCCGGTGGCCGAAATAGATCAAATGACCGACTACGATCCTGTTTCCGGTCGCGCCAACGGCACCGCCATCGGCGACGCGCTTGAGGCCGCCGGCCAGGTTGCGCAGGACTTCCTGGCCAACCAGAATTCCATTCCCCGTTCAGTCGTAATCGTGCTGATGACCGACGGTCAAAACACCACCGGCAAGAACCCGGTTGCGGTCGCGGATGCAATCAAGAACAGCGGGCAGCGCATTACCATCTGCGCCGCGGGCTATGGCAAAGACATCGATGAGTTCACGCTCAAGAAGCTCGTCACCACGGCGAACGGCTACAAGCATACCTACAACACCGAGGAATTGCGCCAATTCTTCGAGGCGAGCATCTCCGTGGTCAGCGGATAGGGCGGATTGCGATGGGCAACCTCACAACCACACGCGCTTCGGACCGATCGCTACGCGGTGGCAGTGCAAACGCGGGGAGGACTCAGACCGGGATACGATCGAACAACAGCTCCTGCTCCGTCAATGGTCAGGAATAGTGGTTTGATGGAAAAGACGAATCCTTCCCAGCTTGTGCACAGTCCCGAGGAGCCGGCGCGCTACACTCTGCCCGGTTTTGTCGCGGCCGCTTCGGTTACGGCGAAGACCGTCAACCAGGACGCCTGCCAGGTGCGCTCCGGGGATAATTTTTGCGCGCTGGCGGTGGCCGACGGACTGGGCTCTTCCTTCGATGCTCATCTGGCGGCGTCGATTGCCACCACGGCTTTCATCGCGGAATCGAGCAGGCTGGCGGCGCCGGCGGCGATCCTGTCGAGCGCCGCCGTCAGTGCGACCTGGGAGGCGGTCGCCAAGCGCCTGCACGAGCAGTATGCCAAAACTCCCGAGCGCTACTCCGGACAGGCGGCGCCGCTGCAAACCACACTGCTGGCGGTGGTGGACAATGGCGACAACTACCTGTTTACCTATCTGGGCAACGGCAGCCTGCTGTACCTGCGCGGCGATTTCTGGCGCTTCAAAGGCCGGGACTGGCCCTGGTGCAGAACGGACCTGATGGTGGGCCATACGTTTTTGGACTCCTCGGGCAAGGACCGCCTGTACGGACTGGTCGGTCCGCACGGCCTGACCGCCTCGCCCAATATCGGGGTCGTATCCAAGGACCAGAAATACGGCGAGTTCCTGATTCTGTGCACCGACGGGATCAATTCGGCCGACCATGTCAAGGTGGGCCGCGATCCGCAGGAGAAGCTGTGGATCGAAGCCAATCCCCACGTCGAATACCTGATCGGACAGACACTGACGCGCTTTTTGGGTGAGCTGTCAGGCGATGCGGATCCCGAACAAGCGCTGGTCAGTAGTCTGCAGGGGTTTTTATCCACGCGCACGTTCGATGACGACGCGACGCTCGCCGTGCTGGTGTCGCGCCAGGCTGTCCATTATGCGAAGTATGGATTTCGCAAATGAGCAATACGCTCTACATAAGCGGAGCCTGCCTGCGCTCGGGTCTTGGGCTGACTCCGGATGAAAACAGCGCGCATCTTATCGAACTGGACGACCGTCCGCTGCCTAAAGCGGGCGCCCATGGCGCCATCTTCCGGGTGCGTACCGTCGACGGCATACGCGTGTCGGGCAAGCTGGTCAAGCGCATTAGCGGAGGGTTTCCGCCCGATCTCAAGGATATAGTCAACGCCCTGCGCGTCAACGTCGGCGGCTATCCGCCTGAGGAACGCGCCTCGCTTTGCGCGTTGCCGCTGTTTTTGTTCGAAAGCAGTCTGGGCGGTGAGCCCTTCGACGGCTACCTGATGCGCGAGGTGGAAGGCCGCACCTTCCTGGAGATCCTGACCGAGGACATCAACGAATATATCAACCTTCCCCTGGAGACCAGGTTGCTTCTGTGCCTGCAGTTCGTCGAGGGCATGAACGTCCTCTACGGCTGCGGCATCATCCACACCGACCTCAATGCGCAGAACCTGATTCTGGATCTGCCCAGGCGCAGGCTCGCGATAATCGACCTGGACGGCGGCGCGGTCGCCAATACCGCGAGCATACCGGTGGCCTTGAAGTTCGAGCCCGGATGGCTGGCGCCGGAAATCGACCGCCAGCTCGTCGGCAGCACGCGCCGGGCGGCTGCGGTGCTCGATACCAGAATCGATTTATGGTCGATTGCCTGCGGAATACATCATCTGCTCTTCGGACTATCGCCGTTCTTCTTCATCGCCAACCAGCCCGATGTCGAAACCTATCTGAAACGGCATCGTTGGCCCTCGTTGAAGGATCTTTCCGAGATCGAGGTTCAGAACACCGAGGCGTTCGATTATTTCGAGCGCGCTTACGCGGCGGTTCCCGAGCTGCATCCGCTGCTCCAGCAATCGTTTCAAAATGGCTACCTGGATCCGTCGCTGAGAATCAATCCTTATCACTGGATGAGGGTCTTGCACCGTATGCTCCTGCAGGTGTCCTCTCCGGGCAGCACGGCGGAAGCGCTAAAGCAGGTTCGACGGTATCTGAACCTGACGCTGGACGAAGGGGGACTCACCAGCGGCGAAAAGGAGTTCATCCTCGACCAGGGCAAACATCTGGGTATCGCGCAAGGCGAACTGGAGCGGGTGGTCGAGGAGGAGGTCCGAAACTGGTGGAATGCGATCGATGAGGCAGTGACGTCGGAGAAAAGCGGTCAGCGCGCTCCTCAACCTGAGGTCGCGCCGCCGCAAAGCCTGCGCGCCTTTCACTCCCTGACCGGCACGCGCGGTTTTTCGCTGACCAAAGCGGCGACCATCGCGGCGTTACTGGTGGTCTGCCTGGCCGCTTCCATCTCGCTCAACGGTGCCAACGACCGCGGCGGTGCGATGCTTATCAGCCGTTTGCTGGCGATGGCGGCGCCGCCGCAAGCTCAAGCGCCGGCGCAATCATCCCCGGTGCAGCCCAAGGCGCCCACAGCAATCGTCCGGCGTCCTCGCGTTGCGCGCGAGCGTCTGGCATCCGAAGTCCGGCGGCTCATAAACGAGCAGGGGTTTGCGCGGGTGTCAGCGAAGGTCAGACGACCGGGCAAAGTGTATTTGTACGGCACCGTCAGCAGTCCTGAGCAGGTGGAAGACGTGGTGTGGGCGGTGGGTACGATTGGGCGGGTCCGCGATGTCATTGCGCGGCTGACAGTCAAGCCCGTGCGCATTGATGAAGGTATCGACGGGCAGCGGGCCTATAAGCGGCCGCCGCTGGGCGTGGTGATTGAAGATGCGCCGGCCGGAGGGGCTCTCGTCGTGAATGTCAAGCAGCAGAGTCCGGCGCAATCCGCGGGGATTCTGCCCTCTGATGTGATCACCGAGCTTGACGGCAAACCGGTATCGGGACGCACCGCACTCAAGCGCTTGCTGCGCCAGAAGGACGCTGAGCAGGTCGTGCGGCTGACCATCGATCGCGACGGCACGCGCAAACTGGTCGAGGTCCAACTGGGAAGCAGCGAACCCTAGCGGGCGCTTCGCGTATCCAGGACATCTGGTGGCGCACCCGCTGCGCCGGCCCCACTAATCCACAGCCACATAGCGAATTCGCGGCAAATGTCCGTCACCAGGCATGACCCGCTGTGTCCTTAGGGGACATCGTGGTTCGCTGCTGTGCCTTTTGAAAGCAGGTTAAACAGCGCCCCAGGTTCGGGTTGGATACGACTGGCGTCGGAAATCGTTTGGCATCGTTGATGCACCGACTTGGCTCCGATTGCTTGACGTCGAGAGCGGTAGGGCCATGGCGCTGAAACATATCGTGTGGTTCTCAGAACCGGACTCGGGTGAGATCGCGCAGTTGGGCGGCAAGAACGCCTCGCTCGGTGAGATGACCCGCAACATGCGAGCCGACGGAATCCCGGTGCCCGAAGGATTCGCCGTCACCGCTGCCGCCTACTGGTCGTTCATCGATGCCAACGGTCTGCGCGAGCCGGTGCGTACGATCCTGTCTGGCATCAAGGGCGGCCACCAGCCGCTGGCTGACGGCGCCAGGGCGATACGCAATCTTATCGTGCGTGCCAAGTTTCCCGCCGCGATGGCCGAAGCCATCGCCGACGCCTATCGCAGCCTTTGCCGGCACGCGCAGTGCGACAATCTGGATGTGGCAGTGAGAAGCAGCGCCACGGCCGAGGACCTGCCCGAGGCCAGTTTCGCCGGTCAGCAGGAGTCCTTTCTCAATATTCGCGGCGAAAAGAACCTGCTCGACGCGGTGCGGCGATGCTTCGCCTCGCTGTTTACGGACCGCGCGATCGTGTATCGCGACAATCACGGCTTCGACCATATGAAGGTGGCGCTCTCGGTCGGGGTTCAACGCATGGTCCATTCCGACCGCGCCGGCGCCGGAGTGATGTTTTCAATCGATACCGAAACCGGTTTCCCCAATACGGTCGTGATCAATGCCGCCTGGGGACTGGGCGAGGCAGTGGTGCAGGGTTTGGTCGATCCCGATGAATACGTGGTTTTCAAGCCGCTGCTCAAGCACAGCGGACTGGTGCCGATCGTGGAAAAGCAGCTGGGGGGCAAGACCAAAAAGATTATTTATGCGGCCGGCGGCCACAAGACCACTCGAACCATAAATACTCCCAAAGCGGAGCGGGTGCGGTTCGTCCTGGCGGACTGCGAGATTGTGCAGTTGGCGCGATGGGCGGCCGCGATCGAATCGCATTACGGGCGCCCGATGGATATCGAATGGGCCAAGGACGGCGACAGCGGGGAGTTGTTCATCGTCCAAGCCCGCCCCGAAACGGTGCAATCGCGCAAAGAGGCGGGATCGATCAAGACCTACACACTTAAACACAAGGGCGAGCCGCTGGTCCGCGGCCTTGCGATCGGTGACGCGATCGCCACCGGCAAGGTTTGCCGGCTCAAGAGTCCGGCCGAGATCGGCAAATTCCACGACGGCGCGATCCTGGTCACCGAACTGACCGACCCCGACTGGATGCCGATTATGAAGCGCGCCGCCGCGATCGTCACCGACCACGGTGGACGCACCTCGCACGCCGCGATCGTCAGCCGGGAACTGGGGTTGCCCGCGGTGGTGGGCACCGGTAACGCCACCGCCATGCTGCACAGCGGGCGCGCGGTGACCGTGTCGTGCGCCGAGGGCGACACGGGCTACGTCTACGACGGCATCGCGGTGTTCGAGGTGCGCGACCTGGCGCTGGAACAGGTCGCGCAGACCAGAACCAAGGTGATGCTCAACATGGCCAACCCGGCCGCCGCGACGCGCTGGTGGCGGCTGCCCGCGGACGGCATCGGGCTGGCCCGCATGGAGTTTATCGTCAACAACATCATCAAGATTCATCCGATGGCGCTGGTCAGGTTCGATGAACTCAACGACGCCGCCGCGCGGCGCAAGATCGAGCAACTGACCCAGGGGTACGAGGACAAGACCCGCTACTTCGTCGACACGTTGGCCTACGGCATCGCCCGCATCGCCGCCTCGCGCTTCCCCAATCCAGTCATTGTGCGGATGAGCGATTTCAAGACCAATGAGTACGCGCAACTCATCGGCGGACGCCAGTTCGAGCCTAAAGAGGAGAATCCGATGCTCGGGTGGCGCGGCGCCAGCCGCTACTACAGTGCGGGCTATCGCGAAGGGTTCGCGCTTGAGTGCCGCGCCATACGCATGGTGCGCGAGCAGATTGGTCTGAACAATGTCGTGGTGATGATTCCGTTTTGCCGCACGCTGGAAGAAGCGGACAAGACCTTGCAGGTGATGGCGGACAATGGGCTGCGTCGCGGCGAAGAGGGACTGCAGATTTACATGATGTGCGAGATCCCCTCCAACGTCATCCTGGCGGAGAAATTCGCCCAGCGCTTCGACGGCTTTTCCATCGGCAGCAACGACCTGACCCAACTGACGCTGGGCGTCGATCGCGATTGCGAACAGCTCGCCGGCCTGTTCGATGAGCAGAACGAGGCCGTGACCACATTGATCGCCCAGGTCATTCCCGCTGCCCACAAGTTCAACTGCAAGGTCGGGCTGTGCGGCCAGGCGCCCAGCGACCATCCCGAATTTGCCCGCTTCCTGGTACAGGCCGGAATCGATTCGATGTCGGTCAGCCCCGACAGCTTCCTGCGCGTCAAGAGCCACGTCGCCGCCGCCGAGGCCCACACGCCAACCCACCTGGCCGCCACCTGAAGCGGCATGGCCGCGTCCGGCATAGCCATTAGCGGCGGCGTTCGCGCCCGCCTCAAAGCCGTTACCGTATTTGTGGGCCTGAGCTGAAACCGCTGCACCGATTCCCATCCGGTACGGTCTGCCGCGAGGTTTCCAAACCGTCGGCAAAGCGGCACAATTGAATCTCCAACCCCGGCGCAAGCCGCGCACCCAGGGAGGGGTGGCCGAGTGGTTGAAGGCACCGGTCTTGAAAACCGGCGTGGCCGGAAGGTCACCGTGGGTTCGAATCCCACCCCCTCCGCCACATTGCGGCTCGGGTTTGTGCACATAGGGGACTCACTGCGCATCAGACTGGAGATGGCGTAATCGGAAACGAGCCTTACAGGACCTGTAAGGCTCGACTCGACTTTCCTGGGCCAGGACACCGACGGGGTATTGAGCAGGCGGCTCGGCTCCACGCCCACGCGCTTGGCAACGCAGACGCCAATCGGTGGCCAGACCCTTGTTGTCCGGATTGCGGCGACACCGGCGTGCTGCAGCCGCTCGGTCAGCCCCCATCGTTGGCGCCGTGCGGCGCTTTCGCGCTTCTCCTTCGAGGGGCGCTTGAAGTTATTTCATGATCTTGTTCAGGCCGGCCGGGGAGCCGTAGCGAGTTACATCATAAAACTGCCTGGGCACGTTCTGGTTGACCGTAAATGTGTTCTTGCCAACCAGCGCGTAACTGGCGTGCAGGTTTTGAAAATCGATCATCCAGTTGACTCCGCGGATATTTGGAATGTAGCCGCCACCGGGCACCGGTTCCGCTGATTCCAGCCAAGCCATCAGCTTCCAGAATTTGTTCTGCTGATCGAACAGGTCGATCCACATCACGTTCCAGGTGCGCGGGTCGGCATAGAGACGGCGCAAGCCGTAACAATAGCCGGCGGCCTCGCCGGGCACGCGGGATAAATCGATGACCTCCGCATCGAATACCTGCCAGTTGCCCACCACCGGCTTGGGAAACAGTATGGGTGGGTAATAAAAATTGTGCGCGACGTCGAACTGGGCGCGGTTGCCCGGCGTGGGCCGGAACATCAGCATCTTCCTGCGCCCGACGTATTTGGCCTGAAACCATCCCACCGGCAGCGGGATCCCGGCGTAGATGTCGTCGCCGACGTAGTCGCCGCCCGCGTATGGGGCGCACCGGGCGCTGCTCGACAGCCTTAAAGCCCGGCGCAGCGACGGCAGGAAAACATAGAACTCCGGCAGCTTCTGCGGATCGTCAAAGATGAGTTCCAACGGACTGGTATATTTGGACTGTTCGGGCGTTAGAAGTTCGTTGTAGTAGCTCGAGAAATAGCCTGGCATTTCGCGGGCGTAGCCGTTGAAGCCAGGATCGGTCATATGGGTGAACTGCAGGAAGACCTGGTAAGAACCATTGATATAGTCGCTCAAGTAACGATCGATTTCGTAGGAATCGGATTGATAGTAATTGATCGAACCACTGTAATGGTAATAGAGATTGTACAATATCTTGTAGGCCTTGTCGGGTCCGGAGTAGTCGGGAAATGGGGTTCCGGCCTGGTAGCCTTCCACGGTGTAGCCGCCGGTGTTGAGTTTCACCAGCTTGGTCTGGTTCTTGTACTTTTCGCTCGCCTCATACCAGGACTTGGGCAGCGGATAGTCAACCAGCGGACCGACTTGCATCACGGCGTCGGGCGGGACCTTGAACACGGTCGTACCGCTGAGCACGGTTTGCAGGCCCTGGGGCATGAAGTCCTTGTACTGCTGCCAGTTCTGCGGCGTGATTGTGGTCCCGGCCGGGATGCTGTCTTGCGCGGCCCGTGCAAGCGATACCATCAGGCACAAGCCGAGCAGACCAATAGACATTGCCTTCGGCGTACTCATTTTGTCCTCCAATGCTGACCTGTCGCGGCCTGATGGTCTGCGGTATCCCGCTCAAAGCTCGTCCATCCCCGAATGTCAAAGGGCCCCCGCAGTGATTCATACGGCGCGGGCCGGCGATCACTTCATCACGTCGGCCAATCCGGCCGGCGACGCGTAACGGCGCTGGTCGCGGTAAGTGGCGGGCACTTGATTATCAATCTCCCATACCTCGCCGCCGACGACGGCCCAACTGGCGTGCTCGCCCTGAAAATCGATCATCCAGTTGATTCCGCGCACGTCGTGCAAGTAACCGCCGCCCGGAATGGGTTGTGGACCTTCTAGGAAGCCGATCGATTTCCAGTACTTCATCTGGGCGTCGTACAGGTCGCCGGCGACGAGATTGTAGGTGGCCTTGTCCAGGTACATCCGGCGCAGGCCATAGCAGTAGCCGGGGCGGTATTGCGGCAGGCGCTGCAAGTCGAGCACGTAGACGTCGCGGACCAGCCAGCTCCCGGCCGACGGTTTGGGGAACCACATCGGCGGCCAGTAAAAGTTTTTGGGGTCGAACTGCTTTGCGGTCTGTTCGGGCGTGGGCATGAAGACCAGCAGCTTGCGGTCGGGCTGACGGGTGGCCTGAAACAGCCCTGGTGGCGACGGCACGCCATTGACCACGTCATCGCCGACGTAATCGCTGCCGGCGAACGGAGCGCAGCGCGAACCCGAGGACAGCCGCAGCGCGCGCCGCAGTGAGGGCAAAAAGACGTAGGACTCGGGCAGCTTCTGCGGATCGTCGTACAGTAGCTCCAGCGGGGCGGTATACTTGGTCTGCTCCGGCGACATGATCTCGTCGTAAAAGGCCAGGAAATATCCCGGCATCTCGGCCGAGTTGCGTGGAAAGTCGGGGTCGCTGTTGTGCGCCAAAGTGGTGGATACCTGATAGGAGTAACTGGAGGTCTGATTCAAAAACCGATCGGTTTCGTAGCCCAGGCTGGCGAAGTGGTTGATCGCCGCGAAATAATGGTAGTAGGCATTATACAACAGCTTGTACGGACCCTCGGGTCCGCTCAACTCGGTGCGCGGAAAGGGTATTCCCGTGATGTATCCGCTGACCGTGTAACCGCCGGTGCCGAGTTTCACCAGCCGGGTCTGGTTGCCGTACTTCTCGGTGGCCTCGTACCACCACTTGGGATTGGGATACTCGCGGTTGGGACCGACGACCATCACCGCATCGGGCGGCAACTTCCAGGGATGCCGGCCGCTCCAGATCTCGATCAGCCCCTGGGACATGTAGCTCTTGTACTGCTGCCAATTTTGTTGCGTGATTCTGGTTCCCTCGGGCAACGGCGGCTGCTTAAGCGGCGCCGGCTCCTCAGCCAGAGCCGCCGCCGCGATCAAAACCACGACCACACCAAACCCGCAGCACCGGGCCAACCTGCCAAACGCGCCAAACCCGATCGCTCGCATAGCTCACTCTCCCCGTTGTGAGATACTTCGCCTGCCACAGGGCGGCGAAGCATGCGTTGTCGCGGGCCAACTCTTGCCGGCGCTCACGCTTTGTGAGCGGCAGACCGCGGCTTTTGTTCAAGCTGCGTCAAATGTTCAGATACGGTCGCAGGATACCGAATACCGCCAAAGCCTCCCCAGTCTCACTCGGCCGTTGCCCGCTCCCCAAACGGGCGGCGGCTGCCCAACAAGCGCCTAGCAGAAGATTGGCGCAACGGACCCTACCATGCGCTGGTTAAAACGGCAAGGACGGGATCACGGAATGTTGGGCATCGGCGTGGGATTGGCGAAGGCCGAGTTGGCTTCGGCGTTGAAGGGAAACTGCTGCCGGCCGATGAGCAAAATGCCCGCCGCGCTCATGAGCCAGACGATACTCACAATCGTCAGCCAGTTCTTCATCGCCCATAACCCCGGGCGGCTGCAAAAGCAGTCAAGTCATAGCTTAGGTTCCCACCGCGCCTGGTTGCGGCCCCGCCACGATACCGTGCTCGCGCAGCCGCGCGATCTCGCGTGAGCTGAGTCCCAGAACGGAAGCGAGTATCTCGTCAGTGTGTTCGCCGAGCCGCGGCGCGCGGCGAACGGGCTCGCGCGGCACGCGGCTGAAATCCAGCGGCGAGCCCGGCATCAGGTAGGTGCCGATGCCGGGTTGCTCGACTTCCTGGAACATTGGGTTGGCGGTCGAGCAGCGCGGATCTTCGGTCACCAGTTGGCGGAAGGTCTGGTACGGCCCCCACGAGACATTGGTGCCCTCGAAGGTACGCCGAATCTCAGCCAGATCGCGCGACGCGAACCACGGACGCAGCAGGGCAGCGATCAGGTCACGTCCCTGGAAGCGGCCGCTTTCGGTGCTCAGGTCGTAGCCGGTGGCGCGCTCGATGCTGGCGCAGGCCTCGCCAATCCCAGTGGCTTCTTTCAAGGCGCTCCATTGCCGCGCGGTCAGCGCCACGACCATCACGCGGCGGCCCTCGCGGGTTTCGAAGTCGTGACCGAAGGCGCCGTACAGGTAGTTGCCGTCCTTGGGCTGATCGTGGCCTCCGAGTTGGGCTTCGGCGATACGCCCGAGGTTGCCGACCATCGCAAAGGCCACATCGGAAAGCGACAGGCGGATAAGTTGCCCCTGGCCGGTCAGCCGCCGATGGCGCTCGGCGGCGAGCAAGCCGACGGCCGTCAGCGTACCCAAGGCGATGTCCCAGGCGGGCAGCACGCTGTTGAGGGGTTCGGCCAGGTTGCGCGGGCCGGTTGCCCACGGAAATCCGGTGGCGGGATTGACCGTATAGTCGACCTCGCTGGTGCCGTCGGGATTGCCGGTCAGCGCAGCCATCACCAGGTCTTTGCGCCGTTTGGACAGGGTTTCGTATGCCAGCCATCCGCGCGCCGGAAAGTTGGTCACGAACAGGCCGGCCTGTTCGCCGGGCGCGGTGATCAGTGCGGTTGCCAGTTCGCGCCCTTCATTGGATTGCAGATCGATCTGAATCGAGCGCTTGCCCTTGTTCATTCCGGCCCAAAACAGGCTCTGGCCGTCGGCCGCCAACGGCCAGCGCCGGAAATCCAGACCGCCGCCGATCTGGTCGAAACGGATGACGTCGGCGCCCAATTGCGCCAGCGTCATTCCGCACAGCGGCGCGGCCACGAACGCGGAGCCCTCCACAACACGCATTCCAGACAGAATACCCATCACGCCATCACTCCGATAAAGCGCCAATCCAGCACGTCCTGCGCCTCAGTGCCGCGGTCGGCGCGGACGCGCGAGCGCAGATGGACCAGGCCGCCACCGCCCTCCAGCGGCTCGCAAGCCTCGACCTCCAGCCTACTGCGCAGCGTATCGCCTTCGCGCACGGGCGCCAGATGATCGCAACTGTGCCAGGCCACAATGGTAACCAGATTGGGCAGCGCGCGCGCGGCCTGGGCGGCAGCGATGCCGATGGTGTGTCCGCCATAGACCAGGCGGCCGCCCGCACTGGAGCGGGCGTCATGATGCACCATCGCGACGTTGAGCGTCATCCGCGCCAGCTCCGGCGCCGAGGTGACCACATCGCCGCCCGCAATCTCCAACACCGTCCCCGGCACGAGGCTGTCGAAATGCGCGCCCGGCACGGCCTTGCGAAATTCATCCAACCGCCATCCCGCAATCGCGGCGCGCATCAGGTGCGGGTCAAGCTTTGAAGGGATGGATTCCAGGTCGTCCTGGCGGCCGGTTGAGCCTTTAGGGTCGCGCAGCGGCAGCATCGCGCAGCGATAAAAATCGAGCACCGGGCGTCCGGCCTGATCGTGGGTTCGGATGCGCAGGGCGGCCAGACCGGTTGCCGGGCGCCCTTCGCGCAAGCGGTTTTGGCGCAGCGCCACGATTTCGGTGGAAGTGTGCAAGGTGTCGCCGATAAGCGGGAAGCGGGCAAACACAAACTGTTTGTAGAAGAGGTTGGCAATCACCCGATGGGTGACCAGGGTGGACTGCCCGATCGCGACGTCCCACACCAGGCCGGGGGGTGCGAGCACGCCGCCGATCACGCGCCGGCTCAACTCCGCGTCAAGCGCCAGACGCATCCGCCCGCCGACGATCGACCGATGCATCGCGGCAAGGCCGTCGGTCAGGGTCAGGGCAGGAGCGCTGCCGGGGAATGGGCCGATCTCCAGATCTTCGAAGTACGGCCCCGCTACTGTAGACGCTTCCGATTCCATCCGGGCCATCTCGATGGCGGCCAGTCCGACTGACACGATGCTACACCCAACGACGCGAACAGCCAATTGTCACGCCGCGCGGCCCAACCCCGGGCCCTTTGCCTAAAGACACGGTCCGGTCTATCGGCGCCGCAATGCAGGCCGATGAGGAATTTGATGTCCTCTGCCGGAAAATGAAGAGGATTCACGTGAGAGTCCTTGGCGCACAGCGCTATTTTCAGCGCTGCGCTTTAGGGTTTTGATGCCTGGCGCACCAGGCGCTGCGGACCCGCACCGGCGCTGCGGCGCCGGCCTCTCCCCTCCGGGAGAGGCCAATCCAGCCCTAACCGTTCGAAAAATCGATATTCTCTTTAGAGGAGGAAACAGGGGTCAGGTCCTGCGCAAGCCAAAAGCGGCTCGCGCACAAGGGCGGCTTGCGCCGCCCTGCAGTGAAGCCGTTGCTGCGTCAGACCGGAATCGAATAGACCTTGGCCGCATTGCTGCTCATCAGCTTGCGCAAGACCTCGTGATCCATTCCCTTGAGTCCCTCCGCCGGATAGCTCAGCGCGGCGGGATACAGGCAGGTGGGATGGGGGAAGTCGGTCTCGAACATCAGGTTGTCGGGGCCGAGCGCCTCCAGCGCCGCCGGCAGGCCTTTGCGCTCGAACCAAAAGCAGGCGTAAACCTGGCGGCGGAAATAATCCGAGGGTTTCATGCTGAGAATTTCGGCCGCGCCCGGCACTTCCTCTTCAAGCTGGTAGTCCAGCGCTTCGAGCAAAAACGGTATCCAACCGACGCCGCTTTCCACCGAGGCCAGCTTCAGCTTGGGAAAGCGCTCCAGCACGCCGGAGAAGATCAGGTTGGAGAGCACGCCGGCGTTGTTGACGAACAGCATCGCCGAACCCAGCGCCAGCTTCTGATCGGGGGTCTGTGAGGGCCAGGGCAGGGTGGTGAACCAACTGGCCGACTCGTCGCTGGCGCCGATATGGAAATTGACCGGCAGATTGAGGTCGCTGCACACCTCCCACAGGCGGTCCCAGTCGCGATGGCCCAGGTCGGGCAGGCCGTGGCTGTGCGGATGGTTGTTCATGTTGACGCCGTGCAGGCCCATCTTGTGGCAGCGAATCGCCTCCTGCACGCACATGTCGATGTTCCACCACGGCAGCATCGCCATCGGAAACATCCGGTTGCCCGACTCCTGCTGAATCTCGGCCATCGCGTCGTTGTAAATCTGGAAGGAGAGCAGACGGATATCCTCGGAAAGCTGCGACGCGCGCTGCCCGCCGAAGCCCAGGAAGTTGGGATAGATGATCTGCGCCCATATGCCGGTCTCGTCCATGTAGCGCAGCCGTTCCTTGATATCGAAGCTGCCCGGATGCACGTCTTCCATGCGGCACTGCATGAAACCCCAGCCGCGGATCTTCTCGCCGCTTTTGCGAATCACGCTGGCGGGGGTGGGATAGCCCAACGACTTGTCGCCGTCGATCACCCACATCAGCTTGCCATCCTTTTCCTTGACCTGCGGCACCCGTTCCTTCCACTGCCTGGGCGCCCGCGAGGTCCACAGGTCATGGGGTTCGCTCAGGTGCGTGTCGCTGTCGATGACTTTGATGTCCGCAATCGTACGCCGGAATGCGGCCTCGAGATTCGATGTCTCCTGCGGAGTGGCTGCCATCTGTGATTTCTCCCCTGCGCCAGGTTGATCCTGATCCTGAAAGTTGCCGTCGCCAATGGATCGGCACATCCGGATTATGAACCTTTCGTTGAATTTGTCTATGGGTCCGCCCGCGCGCCGGCGCGGCTTTCAGTCCGTACCAGGGTGACCGTACAATGGTTCTGATGGAAAATAGCGGGGGACAACTTTGGGGCAAGCATTGCATGATCACCGGCGCCAGTTCCGGGCTGGGCAAGGTGACCGCGATCGAGTTGGCGCGCATGGGCGCGCGCCTGACGCTGGTATGCCGCAATCGCGCGCGCGGAGAAGCGATAGTCGCGGAAATTCGCCACCGCACCGGCAACGACGCAGTCACGCTGATGCTCGCCGACCTCTCGGTGCAGCAGTCGATTCGCGAGCTTGCGGCGGCTTTGCTCGCGGACCGCGAGCCGCTGCACGTGCTGGTCAATAACGCCGGCGTCTTCAACCTCAGGCGCGAGCTGACCGCCGACGGGATTGAGGCGGTCTTCGCCGTCAACCATCTCAGCTACTTCATGTTGACGATGCTGCTGCTCGAGCGCTTGCGCCAAAGCGCGCCGGCGCGGATCGTCAACGTCGCCTCCGCGGCGCATCGCCACGGCACGATCGATTTCGACGACCTGGGCGGCGCGCGCCGCTTCCGCCCGATGCGCATCTACGCGCAGTCGAAACTGGCTAACATCCTGTTTACCTACGAGCTGGCGCGCCGGCTCGAAGGCTCGGGCGTCAGCGTCAACTGCGCGCATCCGGGCGGGGTCGCGACCGGGTTGGGCGCCAACAACGGCGCGCTGGCAAAGCTGCTGATGCCGCTGATTGGGCTGTTCATGCGCAGCCCCGAGCGCGGCGCCGTCACGCAGATTTACCTGGCGTCGTCGGCGGAAGTGGAAGGGGTCAGCGGCCAGTACTTCGTCGATTGCAAGCCGGCGCGCTCCTCGGCGCAATCATACGACCTCGCCCTCGCCCGCCGCCTGTGGGAGGTCAGCGAGCGCATGACGGGCCTCGGCGCTGGCCTGTAGCGACATCCGCCCCGTCTGCGCCCGCGGGTTAATCAGCGCATCTGTTCGTGGACGAAGTTGACGATTTTGCCAATCGCCCGGATCGCCGACTCCGATGAGGGCCGGCGGATGATGAAACCTTCGGCCTCGCCTTCCACCATCTCCAGCTCCAGGTGGCCGCCCGCCTTGCGGTAGTTGTCGACGAACTGATCCAGGTCGGCACGCGGATGCACGATGTCTTTGGTTCCCTGGATATACAAGGCGGGCGGCAACACCATGCGCTCGCCCCGCTTCAGGGCCAGCGCCGGATTGCCCTCGGCCATCGTCTCCTCGCCCTTCCAGTAACGGTCGTGCATCTTGATCAGCAGATCGACGAAATCGGGATAGGGCTTGCCGGCTTCCCTGAGCTGCTTGACGAAGCGATACCGCGCCAGCGGATCGATCACCGGCCACAGCATCACCACGCAGCGCACGGCCGCGTCGACCGGCGGGGCGCCGGAAGGAAAGGCAAGCGCGCAGTACCTGGGGTCGTCCGGGCGCATCGCGGTCACCATCACCTGGTGGCCGCCGCTGGAGCTGCCCATCAGCCCCACCCGATCGGGGCTGGCGCCAAAGTTGCCGGCATGGGCCTTGAACCAGCGGATGCCGTAATTGATGTCGGCCAGCGAGGCGGGGTAGGGCGCGAGGGGCGGCATGCGAAAATCCAGCGCCGCCACCACCACGCCGCTTTTGGCCAACGGCGCGTTGACCGCGTCGTCGGCCGTGCGGTCCATCAGGTTCCACGCGCCGCCGTGGACTTCGATGATCGCGGGGAAGGGACCGCTGGCGCGCGGTTTGAAGATACGCGCCATCAGCGGCCGATCGCCGTGGCGCAGATATTCGACTTCCTCGATATCGATGTCAAAACCGGCGGCTGCGCTGTTTGCCATGACGACGCTCCACGCGCGATGGATTGCTGCCAGTACGCTGCGCCCGCGCAATGCGCTTCGTCAAGCGGCGGCGGGCGAAATCCGTTGCGGCGGCACGGCGTGGGGAGTATGAGGAGCGTTACCCGGCGGGCGGCGCGCCCGCCCCGGCGGGCAATACACGATGCGGAAAGCGGGCAGTCAATGACCGGGCAGGAACGCAAGGGCTGGTTGATAATCGCGACGCTGTTCATGGCGATCTTTTTCGTCTCCGGCGCCACCACCAACTGCATCTCGATCTTCTTGACTCCTTTCATGAAACATTTTGGCTGGAATCACGCCAAAGTGTCGTTGGTGCCGACCGCCTTCGCCCTGGCGATGGGGCTGGCGTCGCCGCTGATTGGGTACCTGCTCGACCGCCTCGAAGCGCGCATCGTGGTGTGCGCCGGCGCGGTCGCGGCCGCGGCCGGCCTGCTGATCGCCAGCCGGAGCGCGGCGATCGGCTCGATGGTCGGGGCGTATATCGCGATGGGCATCGGGGTCGGCGGCGCCACCTTCATTCCCGCCTCGCTGGTGGCGGCCAACTGGTTCAAGGACCGGCGCGGATTGGCGGTGGGCGTGGTGGTTGCAGGCGCCTCGGCCAGCGGAATCACGATGCCGCCGCTGGCCGATTACCTGGTGCGCAATTTCGGCCTCAGCGCGACCTTTATCGCGCTGGCCGCGCCGATCGTCGTAGTCGTCATTCCCACCGTCGCGATGGTAGTGCAGACCAGACCCGAAGGCGCGGCCCGTGCCAGCATCGCCGCGCAGGTCGAGACGCTGCCCGGTCTGGAGGTCGGCCCGGCGCTGGCCACCGGCGCATTCTGGCGGCTGGCGCTGGTGCAGACGCTGGGAATGGCCGGCTTGGGCGGCACGTTTTTCCATCTGGTGCCCGCTCTGATCGACGCCGGCTATTCCCCCGCGCATGGCGCATTGGTGATGGCGGCACAGGCCGCCACTTCGGTGGCCGGTTTCCTGGCAATGGGATGGCTGGCCGACCGTTTCAGTGCCCGCCGCGTGCTGCCCTGCGCGCTGGCGGTGCTTGGAAGTTCGCTGCTGATGCTGTTGGGCGCGCGCCATTCTCATTTCTGGGCCTGGTGGCTGGCGGGCTTCATCGCTGCGTTCGGATTGACCGCGGGATGCACCTCGTCGCTGACCCCGGTGGTTGCGGTGGAAACACTGGGGCTGCGCCGCTTCGGCACTTTGTGGGGCTTGATCGGATTGGGTTCCACGGTCGGCGTGGGCGGCGGTCCGTTGCTGGTCGGCGCCGTGTTCGATGCAACCGCCAGCTACACCGCCGCGTTCGAGTTGTGCGCCGCGATGGTGTTCGGCGCGGCGCTTGCGGTTGCCATGATCTCGCCGGCCGAGGGCGTCGAAGCAATTCCGGCCTCGGCACTGCGCGCGGTCGGCCATTAGGTGGAGCTCAGACTTCAGATGCGTGGGAGGACGCGTCAATGGGACGGCTCGAAAACAAAGTGGCTGTGATTACGGGAGCTGCCAGCGGCATGGGCCGCGCAACGGCAATTCGCTTTGCCACGGAGGGCGCCAAGGTGGTGGTCGCCGACCTCAACTCGCAGGGCGGCGAACTGGTCGTCTCCGAGATTGCCGCGGCCGGCGGCAGCGCGGTCTTTCAGCGCACCGACGTCACCCGCGAAGAGGACATCGCGGCGATGGTGGACCGCGCGATGCGTCAGTACGGCCGGCTCGACATCACCTACAACAACGCCGGCGTGCTGGGCGCGTTGGGCTATATCGAAGACATCAAGGCCGAGGACTGGGACCGCACGCTGGCCGTGCTGGCGCGCTCGGTGTTCTTCGGGATCAAGCATTCGGTCAAGCCGATGCGCAAGAGCGGCGGCGGGTCGATCATATCGACCTCTTCGCTGGCGGGCTTGCACGGCGTGCCGGGTCTGCCGGCCTATACCGCCGCCAAGTTCGCGGTGGTAGGCCTGACGCAAACTGCCGCTGCCGAGTTGGGCAAAGACAACATCCGCGTCAATTGCATCTGCCCCGGCGGCATCGATACGCCGCTGGTGGCGGGCACCTTCAGGCCGGATTTGGCCTCGCGCGGCATCCCGCTCGGACGCCTGGGAACGCCCGAGGACATCGCCGACCTGGTGCTGTTCCTGGCCAGCGACGAGTCGCGCTGGATCACCGGCACGGCGATGGTAGTCGACGGCGGTTCCAACGTGGCGATGGCGCGGTTCGAGTTTCCGCAAGCCGGCGCCTTCTCGGGGCCGTCGTTCGAATCAAGAAAGTCTTGAAGCAGAGCCGGGCGTGATCGATGCGCAGTGCGATGAACCCGATGGCGCCGCAGGATGTGGAACGGGCGCGGCGGCGCCGCCGTTAAAGTGCGTAGATGTTGTACCTGATGGTGCCGGTATCGAAGCCGATCTCGCCGATGCCTATGGCCTGCACGCAATTCAACTCCTGGTAGCGTGGCGCGCCGGTCTCGAATCGCACCGCGGTGCGTACCTCGGTGGTGCCCGAGGTTGGTGTGGCGCCGGCCGTGCCGCGGAAATCGAGCAGACCGTTGTAGCGCATGTAAATCAGCGCCCCGTCGTCGGTCTGCATCGTACCGCGCACGTCCGCTTCGCCGATGCCGTCGGAGCGGGTAAGAAACCAATCGCAGGCCTTGATGGTGCCCTTGATGCCAGGACCTTCGAAGCGCCCGCTGACGTAGCCGATCGAGCGCGTGCCCTGCGCGATGGCGCCGATCAGCTCGGCCCGGTCCTCGACCTGCATCTCCACGGAAAAGAGCAGCCTGACCTCGATAGTTGCCATGCGCCGGTCCTCCTTGTGCGCCGCGATGAAAGCGAGACAAAGTATTTATGAATCGCCTGCAAGCGCAAGTCCGCGGCGCGCAGGTGCGGCTCGACATCAGGGATGTTGTGCGCGATAATGCGGCGGCTTTGCGCCCGCCAGCGCGCAAAGCCCAGGCAGCGCCCAAGGAGGTCACGCGCTAAATGAAATTCGGCATTTTCCTTCCCCCGTTTCATCCGCCCGGACAGGATCCGGCGCTGGCCTATGAGCGCGACCTGGAGCTGATCGAATGGCTCGATGAGTTGGGCTACGACGAAGCCTATGTCGGCGAGCATCATTCCGCCGGATGGGAGATCATCCCGTCGCCCGACATCTTCATCGCCGCCGCCGCGCAGCGCACGCGCCGCATCCGGCTGGGGTCGGGTGTGGTCAGCGTCCCCTACCACCATCCGTTTCATATCGCCAACCGCTACGCGATGCTCGACCAGATGACGCGCGGCCGCGTCATTCTCGGATGCGGCCCGGGCGCGCTGCCCGGCGACGCCTACATGCTCGGCATCGATCCGGCCACGCAGCGCAAGCGGCTGATCGAGGGGGTCAAGGCGATCAAGCGGCTGTTCACGGAAGAGGGCGGCGTTACGATCGAGGGCTCGTGGTTCACGCTCAACGATGCTCACCTGCAGGTCAAGCCGTTTCAGAAGCCCCATATGCCGATGTTCGTGGCAAGCCTTTTTTCTCCGTCGGGGATGATGGCGGCGGGCGAGCTGGGAGTCGGGCTGCTGACGCTGCTGGGCTTCGTGCGCGGGTTCGGCGAGCTGCGCGACCGATGGGCGATCGTGGAGGAAACGGCGGCCGAATTCGGCAATACGGTCGACCGCAAGGATTGGCGCCTGACGCTGCCCTTTCATCTGGCCGAATCGCGCCAGGAGGCGCTGCGCGATGTGCGCGATGTGGGCAACGTCCTGGTTCAGCAGTACTTCGCGGTGCCCACGCGTCAGGCCACGCCCGGCCAGCCCGGCGCCATCGACGCGATGCCGATCGAGCAGTTGGCCGAGGAAGGCGGCGTGATCCTGGGCACGCCCGACGATGCGGTCGCCAAGATCCGCGAACTGCAAGCCGCCAGCGGCGGCTTCGGCGGCTACCTCAACATGGCAGTGGACTGGACCACGCGCGAGAAGACCCGCCGTTCCTACGAGCTGTTCGCCCGCTACGTCGCTCCGGTGTTCAACGACAACCTGGGTTCGATCCCATATTCATGGCGATGGACGGTGGAGCGGCGCGCCAAGCTGTCGGAGCGTGGCGGAATCGGCGTCCGGCTCGCCACCGAGGAATACCTGGAAAAGAAAGCCGCCCGCGAGCACGCCCAAGACCAAGCGCGGTCCGAGGTCCACGACTCCAAGGCGAACTGATCCCAAGAATAACGGTTGTCAGTGACCAGGCTGGCCTCTACGGACTGTCCGCAGGCGCAAACTGGGAGAGGCCGCGGAGCGAGTTTGCGCTACCAAAATCGCTCTGCGGGTAGGTTGATCATGCGCGTTGCGCACCCTGATGGATGAAACTCTGGCAGAAGAGACGGTCGATTTTCGGACCGCCAGGGGTGGATTGGCCTCTCCCGGACGAGAAGCCGGTGCGCAGCGCCGGGTGAGGGTCCTCAGCACCTGGCGCAGCTTGGGGCGCCAGGCATCAAAATCTTAAGCGCGGCGCCGAAAAATAGCGCCACGCGAAGGGTCCTCACCTCAATCCTCTCCCTTTCCGGAAGAGGACATCAAAATCCTGGCTTACATTGCGCTGTCGATGGAATCGACAGTCTCAGCAGAGCGGCGCCACGTTGCAGGCACGGAGGTCGTTCTTCCTTTGGTGATCTCAGATCGTGGGTGAGTCCACCGCCAGTTTCTTGATAGGGCGCAGGTACACTGCGAGCAGAAATCCGGCATCCCGAAACGAGGGTTCCCCAACAGGTCAGCTTCATGCGTCGGGGAAGGCCTCGTGGGGCTCGAACTGGAAGCGCTGGAAGCGCTCGGCGGCGCGATGGAAGCAGCGCACCACCGTCGCGGTCCACCCGGTCTGATGGTTGGCGCCCAGGCCGCGTCCGTTATCGCCGTGGAAGTACTCGTAAAACAGCACCAGGTCCTTCCAGTGGGGATCGTTGGCGAAACGCGCGTCGTCGCCATGGCAGGGCCGCCGCCCGTTGACATCGGGCAGGAACAGGCTGCCCAGACGGCGGCCCAGCTCGTGTGCGACCTCCATCAGGTTCATCATCCGCCCCGACCCGGTCGGGCATTCGACCTTCAGTTCGTCGCCATAAAACAAATAGTAGATCTCAAGTGTTTCGATCAGCAGGTAATTGATCGGAAACCAAATCGGCCCGCGCCAGTTGGAGTTTCCGCCGAACAGCGCGGTGTTGGACTCAGCCGGCTGGTAGTCGACGCGGTATTCCTGCCCGTCTGCGTGGAACACGAACGGATGTTTGGCGTGATACCTGGAGATCGAGCGAATCCCGTATGGCGACAAAAACTCCTCCTCATCCAGCACGTAGCGCAGCACGCGGATTAACTGCTCGCGGGTGGGAATGGCCAGCAGCGCACGCATCGGGTGCGCGGAGCCCGCCTGCTCGATCAAGCTCAGATGCTTCATGAGCCGGGGGCGCTTGCGCATGAACCAGCGGATCCGCCGCACCAAATCGGGCAATTTCATCACGGTGTCGCTTTCCAAAACCGCGGCTGCCAGCACCGGGATGAGTCCAACCATCGAGCGCACCTTGAGCGGGATCTTGCGCTTATCAACCACCAGGTGGTCGTAATAAAAGCCATCCTCCTCGTTCCACAGTCCCTCGCCGCCGATCTTGTTGATCGCCGAAACAATCGCGGTGAAATGCTCGAAGAACTTGTACGCGATATCTTCGTAGGCCGGGTCGTGATAGGCGAGTTCCAGCGCGATGGTCAGCAGGTTGGCGCAGTAAAATGCCATCCATGCAGTGCCGTCCGCCTGCTGTAGCTGACCGCCGCCGGGCAGCGGCCTGGAGCGGTCGAAGGCGCCGATGTTGTCCAGGCCCAAAAAGCCGCCGGCAAAGATGTTGTTGCCTTCAGGGTCCTTGCGGTTGACCCACCAGGTAAAGCCGAGCAGGAGCTTCTGAAAGGCGCGCGACAAGAACAGCCGGTCCTCTTCGCCGCCGAACATCTTGATGCTCTTATACAGCCGGTAGGCCGCCCATCCGTGGACCGGCGGGTTGACGTCGCCGAACGCCCATTCATAGGCGGGAATCTGGCCGTTGGGATGCATGAAGCGCTCGGACATGACCAGCTCGAGCTGGCGCTTGGCGAACTCAGGGTCGATCGGCGCGTAAGCGATGGTGTGGAAGGCGAGGTCCCAGGCCGCGAACCACGGGTACTCCCACTTGTCGGGCATCGACATTACGTCGCGGCAGTAAAGATGGCCCCAGTCGCGGTTGCGCCCTTCCAGGCGCTGCGGCGGAGGCGGCGGCTGGTTGGGGTCGCCTTCCAGCCAGTCGCCGACAACGAAGTGGTAAAACTGGCAGCTCCAGATAAGACCCGCCATCGCTTGGCGCACGACGTTTAGCTCATCGTCGGCAAACACCGGAAGCCAGTCCGCGCCGCGGCGCTGACCGTTGCCGGCTCCGGCTTGTGCATTCCGGGCACGCTCGAGGAACTGCGGCGCCACGGCGCGATGGAGGCCTTCGTAAAACTCATCGGCCTCGCGCTTGCGTTGCGCGAAAATCTCATCGAAGTTCTTGGCGAACGGGTCCGTTTCCGCCTCAGCCTCCGCAGTCAAGCGCATCCGAACGGTGATCTCGCCGCGTGCCGGAACGACAAGGCTGTACCAGGCGGCGGTTTTTGTGCCCGTCTGATCGGGATTGACCGCATCGTGCTCGCCATCGATGACATATCGATGGAACGCGTCCTTGAAGTAGCCCTGTGTATTGACTCCCCAAAGCCGCCTGGCGTTGCTTTCGTTTTCGGTGAACAGCCATTGCGGATGCTCACCGCCGGGTCCGGGCGCGGCGTAAAATATGTAATTACCCAGCGCCTCGTGTTCGGCGCGCACCGCACCGGGATCGGGCTGCCAGATGACGGGCCGCTCCCAGTAATCGTCGCCGTCGCGGCCCCATGACCAGGTGTTGCGAAACCACAGGTTAGGCAGCAGATGAAGCGGTGCGGGTTCGCAAGCGCGATTGCAGGCCGTGATTCTGATCAGGATGTCCTCGGGCGAAGCTTTCGCATACTCGACAAAGACGTCGAAATAGCGATCGCCGTCGAACACGCCGGTGTCGAGCAGTTCGAATTCGGGATCCTTGCGTCCGCGGCGGCGATTTTCCTCCACTAACCGGGCGTAGGGAAACTCAGCCTGCGGGTATTTGTACAGCGCCTTTAGATAGGAAGCGGTGGGCGTCGCGTCCAGGTAAAAATAGCATTCCTTGACGTCCTCGCCGTGATTGCCCTCGTTGCCGGTCAGCCCGAACAGCCGCTCCTTGAGGATCGCATCGCGCCCGTTCCACAGCGCGACGGCGAAGCACAGCCTGGCGCGGCGATCGCAGATGCCGAGCAGGCCGTCTTCGCCCCATCGATAGGCGCGGCTGCGCGCGTGGTCGTGCGGAAAGTATTCCCAGGCGCTGCCGCCGGGCGAGTAATCCTCGCGCACGGTGGCCCATTGGCGGTCGGACAGAAACGGCCCCCATCGCCGCCAGCTCTCGTTACGGCCCATCCCGGTGGTCAGGCGAAAGTATTCGGCATCAGTACGTGCTTTGCGATCCATCGCCTTTTTAATATCGCCCGGAGGGCGCAGTGGTCCACAATCCGCATCGGATTTCGGCCGGGTATTTTTTTGAGCGGATCAAAAAGCGCCGCTTATCCCCTGCGCGCCAGCATTTCCTCGACGCGCGCGATAAGCGGCTCAAGATCGGTGGCGTCCACCAGCGCCGACGCCATCCGCACCGGATCGCCGAAGAAAAAGCGCTCATAAAGCACCTGACGGCCGCCGAACGCGCTGCCCGCCACGTCCCACGCCAGGCGGTAGAGCGCGACGCGATCGCGCGCCAGGGCGCCCGCCGCGGCGAGATAGCGCTCGAGGTCGGGCAGCAGTGGACTGGCGAAATCGGCCTCCGAGGGCGCCGCCATCAAACTGGAGGATGAATTGAGCTGGATGATTTCCACCAGGCGCGGGTACAGGCGCGGGAAGAGGTTGCGCGCCACGTCCAGCGGCGCGCGCGCCGGCACGAACTCGCCCCACTTATCCTGGTGCGCATCGGCTTCGGCGGCGCGCAGGCAGGAGCGCATCAGCTCGGCCGTGATAATCATCTCGGCCAGCCGTTCGCGCACGTGCGGCAGCGCCATCGCGTCGCTGACCTCGGCGATTTTGGCCGCCAGCCCGAGCAGGAACTCGGCCTTGACCGCGTTCTTGGCCACCACCTGATGCATCATGTTGACCACCGCGTTGGTCTCTGCGTACACGGTGTTGCATCGCGCGATGTCGCCGCACAAAAACACGCGCTCCCAGGGGATCAGGACGCGGTCGAAGACCACCACGCAGTCCATCTCGTCGAAACGCGACGCGAGCGGGGCGTCGAAGTGCGAGCGCCCCGGGTCGAGCGGGTCGCGGCAGATGAACCGAAGGCCCGGCGCGTTGCAGTTGATCGCAAACGCCAGCGCGAACTGCTCGGCGCCCGGTTCTTCCTTGAGCACGGTGGAGGGGAAAACGATCAACTCCTCAGCCAGCGGCCCGAGCGTGGCCAGGATGCGTGCGCCGCTGACGATTACGCCTTGATCAGTTTTCTCTACGACTCGTAGGGCAAGGTCGGCGTCGGTATGGCCCGCCCATCCGGCGGCGCGGCTGGCGCGCGGATTGACCAGCGTATGCGTCGCGCACCAGTCGTGGTCGCGCGCCAGAGCGTAATAGGCGCGGATGTTGTTGCCGAAGCGCGCGTCGCTGTCGGCAAAAAAGCGCCACGCCGCCGCCATCGCCGCGATGCTCGTGTTGAGGTAGTCGGGCGTGCGTCCGAGCATCCCGCCGCTGAACTCGGCCCAGCGGCGGAACATCGCGCTGCGCCGGCGCACGTCTTCGGCGGTGCGCGGCTGGATGAAGGACAGGCCCGCGCGTCCGCCGTCCTCAAGCCGGTAGGTCATCGCCTCGGGGTGCTCGAGCTGCATGTCGTACAGCGTTGCGATCGAATCGGCGCAATGCTTGAGCGCGGGATGGATGGTCGGATCCTCAACGCGCGCGCCGCCGATCCATACTTCGGCCTTGAGCTTGCGCAGCGCGCTCAGATAATTGTTGCCCGAACGTGCACCCATCACAGCACCTCCATCAGCTTGGGCAGCCGGCTCCTGATCAGATCGGCGGCGCCGTCGGGGGCCATGTAGGGCGGACGCGCCGGACCCATCTCGATTCCAGTTGCAACGGTGGCGGTCACCTTGGTCGTGCCCAGATGGCCCAGAGTCTCCTCGCCGCCGCGCGGGAAGCATCGATTGAGCCGGCGCTGGATCTCCTGGGCGCGTGCGATCTCGCCGCGTTTGAACGCTTCGAGCAACGCGGCGGCCGCAGGCACGGCGAATACATTGATGAAGCCGCCGGCTGCGCCGAGCATCAAGCCCGCCAGCAGCGCGCGAAACGTATTGTAGATGTCGATGCCTCCGCCGACCTCGTCGTACAGCGCTTCGAGATGCTGCAGGTCGGTCAGCACTTCCTTCATCGCAACGATATTCGGGATGGCTGCCAGACGCCCCGCAAATCGGGGCGAAATGGTAAATTTGCTCAGCGCCGGATTGTGGTAAATCACCACCGGCGGATCGCTCCCCTCCGCCACCATCCGGTAGTGACGCTCGACCTCCAGTTCGCCGCATCGCCAGTAGTAGGGCGGAATCACCTGTTGCGCGTCGAAGCCCATCCTGGCGGCATGGCGCGCATAACTCAGCGTTTCCAGCGTGGTCGCACCGGAGGTCATGGCGACGGTACAAACTTCGGGGTAGTTGCGGGTCTCGGTCAACGTTACTTCCCAGGCGTGCAGCCGTTCGGTTTCGCTCAGGTGCACGAACTCGCCGATCGAAGGCGTCGCAACGATTCCCTGCGCGCCGGCCTCGATTGCCCAGCGCACCTCGGCGCGCAGCGCCTCCTCGTTGAGCGAATAGTCGGAGTTAAACGGCGTCACCAGCATGGCGATGATTCCATGCGCGAGTTTCATGATGAAGATTCCCCTATTGCATTGCGCCCGCTTGCGGCGGGGCAAAGAAAAAAATCGCCTGACCGGTGCCGAGTGCCGCTTCGTAGCGACCGAACTGCTCGCCCCGCCAGTTCCATCGCTCTGCTCCCATCGCACCGGCCATCATCAGGTAATGCGAAAAGCGGCCCTCAGGCGTGCATCGCTCGCGAAACTCCTGCGCGTGCGCGATTACCTCGTCGTGGCGGCCCGCGCGAAACCATCGCATGATGCGCTCGTCGAAGGCGCGATTGTCGGCTGAGCTGATGTCGTCAGGCGAAGCCGAAGCACGCTCGCGCGCGTGATCGTAATCCCAGAACTTGTGCGAAAGCCCGCCGGATGCGACCAGCACCACGCGGCGATCGATGGTGCGCAGGGCCTCGCCTATTGCGGCGCCGAAGTTCAGATCGTTGACGACCGACGCGGTCTGGCATACGCCGACCGACAGCACCGCGCGGTTGGCCTGCGGATTCAAGTACGCCATCACGGTCAGCGTCGGGTAATGAATCGGCAGATTGCGGTGCGCGCTGGCCAGGGCGTGCATCCCGCGCTCGCGCGCCGCACGTTCGATTGCGCCCGCCAGTTCCGGATCGCCCGCATAGTCGTAGGGCAGGTCGTGAAGCATCGCGGGCAGCTCTTCGGAGGTGTAGATGCCGCTGAGCCGCGGATGCGCGTTAATTACGTAATCGAGCGTGGTGAACCAATGCGTGTCGAACAGTACGAAGGTATCGAATTTCAAATGCCGCAGCCGCTCGCGCTCCAGGCGCTCCATCGCCTCGTAAAACGTCGAGACATCGCGGCC